>Ga0190347_1000022_pt1 | contig 43551 bp, 39 predicted proteins | sample 48721356_MG_FD_161652 | JGI IMG/M metagenome (GOLD analysis project Ga0190347, IMG submission 161652) | Hydrothermal vent microbial mat bacterial communities from Southern Trench, Guaymas Basin, Mexico - 4872-13-5-6_MG | ecosystem: Environmental > Aquatic > Marine > Hydrothermal vents >...
ACATTGCAAACACAAGGCTTATTTTCGAAAATGGATGTACTGCGAATCTTACGGCAAGCCGGATTTCTCTCCGGGATATGCGCAGAATAAGGGTGTTTCAGCCGGGGGCCTATATCTCTGCGGATTACGCAGAGCGTAAGAGTCTGGTTGTGACCAGAGACTTAAGCGCAGATCCGATATCCGCCATCAGACCTGAATTCATGACTCATGAGGGGACAGACATACTCTATGACGAGCTTAAGTCATTTATAAGGTCGGTGCAAGGCCTTGAAAAACCGAAAGTTACCGGGGAGTCGGGCAGGAGGGCACTAAAGCTCGCACTTGAGATAAATGCCCGGATTATTAAAGGGCTCAATGAACTGGACTTTGACAATATCATAATTAATCAACAATAAAGGAATTAGTGGGTGAAGGTGTTTGTCATAGCCGGAGAGGCCTCCGGAGACCTCCATGGTGCAGGCCTCATCCATGCCCTTAAGTCAAAGCTGCCCCAGACAAAATTTACAGGCATCGGCGGTCCCAAAATGGAGGAGGCAGGGCTGGAGTTACTTTTGCCCAGCTCTGATCTTGCGGTGGTGGGCGTGGCCGAGATCATTGGTCATATCAGGCCGATATTAAAGGCATTTAGGCGCACCACGGCCTGGCTCCGCAAAGAGAGACCAGACTTACTCGTTCTAATAGATTATCCAGAATTCAACTTACAGGTGGCCGCAAGGGCAAAAAAGCTGGAAATCCCCATCTTTTACTATATCAGCCCCCAAGTATGGGCCTGGCGTCAGGGCAGAGTGAAAAAGCTTCGTCGCCTGGTAGATCGAATGGCCGTTATTCTGCCTTTTGAGGAAACCTTTTTCAGATCTCACGGCATGGAAGTGAGCTTTGTAGGTCATCCCCTTCTTGACGTAGTCAGGGCCGAGTCTTCAGGGACCGAATTTTGCAAAAAGACAGGGATAAATGCAGAAAGACCAATAGTGGGACTCGTCCCCGGCAGCCGGAAAAGCGAGATTTCCAGACTGTTTCCTGTTATGGCAGAGGCCGCCGGGAGGGTCTTTCAGGATAGACCGGATGTCCAGTTTGTGCTACCCCTTGCTCCATCTCTTGATTCTCAAATTTTGGAATCATTTAATTGCTCAATCGAAATATCTATTGTCACAGAAGCTGACAGACAATCACTGACGGACAAATCACCCAACTACCCAATTATCCGGGTAGTAAAAGGACAGACTTATGATGCAATAGCCGCTTCTGACCTGATACTTGCGGCCTCTGGTACCGTTACCCTTGAGGCTGCTATTCTGGGAACTCCCATGATAGTCACTTACAGGGTGTCACCTTTTACATGTTTTATCGGAAAATGCCTTATAAAGGTGCCTTTTGCATCCCTGGTAAACCTGGTAGCAGAGCGCAAGGTAGTGCCCGAGATAATCCAGAGGGATGTCACTCCTGAACGACTCTCTCACGAGGTGCTGTCTTTACTCAAAGACGACACGGGAAGAGAGAATATGACGGCGGACCTGAAAGCAGTGAAAGACGCCCTTGGCACATCAGGAGCGGCCGCAAGGGCGGCGGACCTGGCCATAGAAATTATTTCCGGTATGACGGCAGCCTGATATCAGTTCAATGGAAAAGCGTCCGGCAGCAATTAATCTAATTTGGCTTTTTATGATACTTTTGGCTACCGTGGTGGCCTCTTACAATGGCAGAATGAGGCAATTGGTTGATGCCTCATTCGAATCCGCAAAGAGTTCGGTCAATCTGGCAATCGGCCTGATCGGAATTATGGCCCTCTGGCTTGGTCTTATGAAGGTAGCCGAGGCCGGAGGCCTTATGTGTCTTATTGCCCGCGCCATTCGTCCGGTTATGCGCCGCCTCTTTCCTGATGTGCCTGCAGAGCATCCGGCCATGTCGGCCATGATTATGAACATGGCTGCAAATGCTCTGGGACTTGGTAATGCCGCCACACCAATGGGAATTAAGGCGATGATGGAACTCGACCGGCTGAATCCGAACAAGGGAGAGGCCACTGATGCTATGTGTCTTTTCCTGGCGATCAACACATCAAGCGTTACCATCCTTCCGCTGGGCGTAATCGGCGTGCGGGCAGCCGCCGGTGCGGCAGAGCCCGCTTCCATTCTTGTCCCTTCACTTATTGCGACAATCTGCTCTACCACAGTGGCCCTCATAGCCTCAAAGGCCTTTGCTGGTTTCAGCAATCACAAAATAATACCCTCAAAAATAATAAGTAATGATAATAATGATGCGGAACAGGACTCCGAAACGCTCAAGAGTGAAGAGAAACAGGCCCATGAAGAACTCCATAGACCCGGATGGGTCGGCAGGTGGGCGGTCATCCTGATCGTTCTTGCCTTTGCCGGCGGAGCGGTGTTTCGTCTGATCACCGGTACTTATTGGCAGGACCTGGGTAGAGAGATTCTTTCCTACTGGTTAGTCCCTTTAATTATGTGCAGTCTTCTATTGTTTGGTTATCTTAGAGGCGTCAAGGTATATGAAGCCGCTGCCGAAGGCGCAAAGGAGGGGTTCCAGGTTGCGGTAAAAATCATCCCTTTTCTTGTAATGATCCTGGTTGCCATCGGTATGTTTAGGGCCTCCGGCGCTTTTGACCTTATGGTATCGGCATTACAACCGCTCACTTCAGTAATCGGAATGCCGGCGGATGCCCTTCCCATGGCCTTTATGAGACCCCTTTCAGGCTCCGGGGCGTTTGGGATCATGAGTGAGACGGTGAACCATGCACCTGACAGTTTCTCATCCTTTCTGGTCTCCACAATGCAGGGTTCCACAGAAACCACTTTCTATGTACTGGCGGTATATTTCGGTGCTGTGGGAGTAGTTCGGACCCGATATGCAGTCGCGGCCGCCTTGCTTGCAGATATAACTGGAATTCTGATGTCGCTCGTGATGTGCCACATTATGTTCTAGTTGTCTTTTATAAGAACCATATAGATCATAGCAAGGTGCATTGACCATGCACAGAAATATGTCTGTGGGAAAAATCTTCAATGAGCCATTTACTTTACAGAGGAAATATATTTGTCCTTGAGGTACAATATGGAATAGCATATAAGGATTACGAGCAACAAAATAATTATCAAAATAGGAGTAGATCATGGAAGCCGGACTTTATTCTGTTTACCCGTTTTCATTCAAATCCCTGTACTTGGCCATATGCTTCAGTGTATTCATGATCTTCGCTGCTCACATTTGCGGAGCCCAGGCAGAGGCGGCGGAACCTGACGAAGTCATAAAAAATGCCATGACTGTACTGACAGAGATCAAGAATGCCCCAGATGGAGGCATCCCGGATGAACTCCTGGCAAGATGCGAAGGGCTGGCAATATTTCCATCTGTCTACAAAGGGGGATTTGTTGTAGGGGCTAGTTACGGACATGGCCTCATGGCTGCCAGAAATCCCAAGACAGGAAAATGGCACGGCCCAGCCTTTTTACGAATTGGAAGCGGGAGTTTTGGCTGGCAGATTGGAGTTCAGGCAACAGACCTGGTGATGGTGATAATGAATCAAAGGGGAGTAAATGCCTTTTTCAATAACAACCTAACACTCGGAGGAGATATTTCGGTAGCCGCCGGTCCTGTCGGCAGAAAGTTGAAAGCCGCCACTGATGCAACTCTCAAAGCCGAGGTTTACTCCTACTCCAGAAGCAAAGGGTTTTTTGCAGGTCTATCTCTTGAGGGGGCGTATTTACATCATGATTATAATACCGATGAGCGCTTTTACGGAAAGGTTTTGACCCCCGGAGAAATATTGTCTCAGAAAGCGATTTCTGTCCCCGAGTTAGGCCGAAGTTTTACTGAATTTCTTGACATAAATTGTCCATAGGCTCGCTATTTATAACATAAATAAATCAACGCCTTGCATTTAGGACTTTTTGAACGAAACTCTGTTCAAAGTTGTGCAGTTTAAATATGGTTGAAACAAATTTATCTTCCTTCAGATTGGTAATTTTCGAAGAGGCCGGCTCAGGAGAATATAAGATAGCTGGAATAAAAATCTATGGACATAATATAACTATAGAGCGAATATATGACATTTTGTTTGATTTGCCTGAGATCATTGACGAGCCTGAGGAATTTATCCCTTACGATTTTGCAGGCGACCTGATACTTAATTTTCTCAGACATCCGGACCTGTCTGAGTATCTTGTTAAGATCTGTAAAATCAAGGGAATACCGGTAATAGCGTCGGGGCAAAACATACCGGGGGCCATCTGCCCTTTTACATGCTGCGGCCTTGGGCACAGGAAAGGCCTTGGTGCCTATGGAGAACAGTTCGGCCTGCCTGAATATGATGTCGAGGTAAAAGACGGATGCATCAAAGACCTTTATGTAAGACGCGGGGCCTCGTGCGGTGCCACATGGCATGTCATCCGCAGGATGATCGGGGTTACCGTGGATCAGGCATTGAGTACGATCGGAAGAGAAATCCAGTATCTCTGCAAGGCAGATCCATCAGCCTTTGATCCTGTATCAGGCAAAAGCCCCCTGCACTTTGCCGGCAAGATACATGCGGCCGCCCTGAAAAGGGCACTTTCCTCGCGATTTTGAGGCATATAAATATTTTACAATTATCCTGAAATATGATTCCGCTCAAAATGCTCTAAAATCAGGTCGAAGGTCAAAGCTAAAAAGCTATCTTAATCAACTCCTTTCAGCCTTCAGCCTTTAACCTTCACTGTACACAGCAGATTGGGTTTTCTGAAGAGAATCATCTATATTTTTGTAACCTGTTTGATAGATGCCCGATCCCATTGATGTTTCAACCAGTCCTCAAAAAGGGTCTGTTGCTTCTGTTCAAGCAGCCGTTTGGTAATAGCGTCCTTTTGCGCTGTGAAGCCGGCAATATCCGCCTCTTTCTTTTCCTTGAAGGCCAAGACGTAAAAAGTATTTCCGCTTTCAGCTATCTCATCAGGACAGACCTTCCCTTCATATAACAAAAGTCCGATCTGGACAACAGCCGGAGGAAGATCTGCTTTTGCGGTCCTGTCTGTCCGTTTAAAAAGACCTGTCTGCTGGATTTTCAGCCCCTCTTCTCTTGCCGCAGTCTCAAGACCCTGTTTCTTTGCCGCCCCAAGCAGTTCTTCCGCCTTCAAACGGCACAGTTCTTTTGCCTTTTCCCTGATGCAATCTTCTTTGACCTGTTGTCTGACCTCTTCCATAGAGGGCAGGTAAGGTGCTTTTTTCTCAAGCACTTCGGTTATAAGTATACCCTGATGTATCTGGAGCAAGGAACTCAACTCCCCGGAATTTAAGGCAAACAAGGTCTGCAACAGTTCCGGATCCCCCCCTATTACAGAGGGCGGTTTCTTTTGGCTGAAGAATTCAGTGGTTTTCAGCTCGATGTCATCATGTTGTTCTGCATAGTCGCTAAGGCTTCCTAGTTCAATTATCTCGTCATAGGCATCATTAGCCCGATCCCATATCATGCTTTTGACTTTTTGGTCTTTGAGCCTGGTGGCGATAGATTTCTTTACTTCGCTCAGGGGTTTTACCCTATCCGGTTCTATCTCCTCAAGCTCGATTATGTGCCAGCCGAAACGGGTAAGAACCGCCCTGCTTATTTCCCCTTCCTTCATGGAGAATACCGCTTCTTCAAAGGGTTTTACCATCATGCCTTTACTGAAAAAACCCAGCTCTCCGCCCTTATCCGCACTCCCGGTATCCTCAGAATTCTCCCTGGCGAGCTCTGCAAAGTCTTTACCCTTCTCTATCTCCGCGCGAATTTTCTGCGCTTTCTTTCTGATTTCTTCTACCTTATCTTCATCAGCGCCCTCTGGTATCTTGAGCAATATATGTCTTGCACGCCTGCGTTCCTTGACCGCATATTCATCCTTATGGTCCTTATAGTAGGCCTCTATCTCCGGATCCGTCACATTGGCATCGTTGATATCAGACCCCTCAAAAACAAGGTAACGCAGCTTAATCTGAGGTTCCGTCATATAATTTTCACTATGTGATTCGTACCAAAAGGTCAGATCCTGTTCCGTAGCATTAACTTCCGTCTCGCACTCTGAGATGTCGATCGAAACATAGGCAAGGTTGATCTCCTCATTTTCGAACATATAATGGTCCCTTGCCTCTGCCTCAGTCACATCGAGTCCAGCAGACAGAAGGTCCTTCACCCTGTCTGTGAGCACCTGCTGCCTGACCTGTTTTTCAAAGGCGGGTGGTGTCAAACGAACCCCGCCTAGAGTTCTTTCATAAATTTCTCGATTAAAAACTCCATTGTGCTGAAATGCAGGTATAGCAAGAATAATATTCCGAATTTCTATATCGCTGACTAATATACCTACCTCTTTGGCTGCCTGCCGGATCAGTGTCTCATTTATAAGGCCGTTAAGGACCTGCTGCTCAATATCTATCTGGTCCAGAAAACCTTCAGGTATCTGCCCGCCGAACATCCGCCTGTAGTTGTCCAACATGTTGGCGTAGGCAAGGCGATAGGATTCCATAAGGATATCTTCACCATTCACCTTTGTCACGACGTCAAGCCTCTGAGAGCGAAAGCTTCCTACGCCCCAGAAAACGAACACTATTACAATAATACCGAGTATACCTTTAATAAGCCAGGAGCCTGTACTCTGCCTAATTGTGCCTAACATTGATTACCATATTCCTTTCTATTTACGCCGAAAAATCCGATCTCCTTTTAACAGGATCATTTTTTCAGGGCCTTTGCAGTATTGAATTCTCTCAAAAAGCAAATTACAAAATTATTATTGTAATCATTAATGGAGGGGAATTCCTGTTTTTATTTTCAAACTTTCCAGTTGCAATTTCCAGCAATCTACCGTTGAACAAATTAAAGTCTTTTTACGATAATGACAACAAGTTTAGATATATAACATTTAAAAATCTCAAACTAGATCCTAGATTTATTTATGGTTTCATCTGAAACCGGAAAAGTTTTGATAGTTTTTATATTTTCAGTTCCAGGCCCTGACAGCCTGACCTCCTCCAGACGCCTTCTCACCCTTGCGTATCGGCACAGGATGCCCGCTGCAAGATCTGCGTTGAAACCGGAACGGGTCTTTCGCAAAAGTCCTGTGGGACCGTAACCTGCTGTAAGATCGAGCTTGATATCCCCCTCCCTTATCATGGATACAATTTTCCTGTTTTCCCTTTGATCTCTACCGATTACCAGCCATGATCCATCAGGCAGGATAAAGTGTCTGCCCATCCGCATAAGCAAGCAATCATTAACATCAAGCTCAGGGCAAAGCTCGAACATATATCTAAATCTAAGGGATAATATGGGATCGGCAAGTACGCATCCACCCGCAGGAGCCGGGTAGTCTTTTATTCCATATTTTCCGGCAAGGGCTATCTGGTCTTTTCGTCCTCTACCGGTCAATCCCAGCAGTTTTGAGCGATCAACCAGACCCTTGTTTTCCATGTCCGTAGGGGGAAGATGAAGGGCTGAGAGAGGACGCAAGAGCTGCCCCTCAGCACCACTGTCCCTCTCTATTATTCTGAGGGCATCTCTGCGTTGGGACATGGGCCTTTGGCCAAGGACCTCTCCTGTGGCTACAAATGATGCGTTAAATTCTCGCAGCATATTTATGGCCTTTCGAACCATAAGAATCCTGCAGTCAATACATGGATTCATGTGCTTTCCATAGCCGTGCTCCGGATTCTTTATCATTTCGAGATATACATCAGAGATATCTATTCTCTTGAATTCTATTCCATGGTCGAACAGCGCCCTCTCACTCAAGATCTTTTCTTGTCCTCCAAGTTTATAACCAAAAAATGGCGTGATGAAGTAAAGGGCTATAATTTGTATGCCTTGTGCCTGGAGAATCTTGCAGGCAATGGTGCTGTCCAGACCGCCGGAGTGAAGGACAAGACTTATAGGAGATTTTATTGATTTGGTGATTTGTTGATTTGGTGATTGAATTTTCATAGTTGTCTAAAATTATAGATAAACTGTAAACACAGACGATAAAGGATTCGGTTCTGTTTTTGTATTTATTCAAGCAGTTTACCGGCATACGCCATGGCCGTTTCCCTGTCTCCACCGAGCATCCTGGTAAGTTCCTCCAGGCGCTGATTTCCTGCTACTTTCCTTATTACGATAGCTGTCTTATCTCCTTCAGCCACCTTCTCTAATGCTATGTGATGATCACCACATGCCGCTATCTGGGGGAAGTGGGTTATGGTCAAAACCTGACCAAAAGAAGAGAGCGCCTTGAGTTTAAAACCCACTTTCTCCGCCACCTCTCCCCCTATTCCCGCATCTATCTCATCAAATACAATGGTTTCAATACCCGTCTGCTTGGCCAAGGCTGCCCTTAACGCCAGCATTACCCTTGATAGCTCTCCGCCGGAAGCAATTGACGCCAGAGGACGAAGAGGAAATCCAATGTTGGGACTAAACAGAAACTGCACCCTGTCAAGCCCCCTTGGTCCCACGTCCGCGGCTATAGGGCTTGCGACAGTCTCGACATCAATCAAGAAATCAGTTTTAGCAAGTTTAAGATCAGATAATTCAGCCTTAATCGCCTCAGAGAGCCTCTTTGCCCCCTGACGTCTTTTCTTGCTCAGCTCCAAGGCGCCGCTTATGAGCCTTTTCTCTTTTTCTCCGAGTCTTTTATTTAAATCCTCTATCAGATCGTCACTTTCGTGAAGGGTCGAAAGTTTTATATTAATATCATTGCGATATGACAGGATGTCCTCTGTTGTTGAACCAAAGCGCCTTTTAAGCTGCCTAAGAGAATATATTCGTTCTTCAATCTGTTCCAGTTGAGAAAGATCTGTTGGAAGGCCATGAATATAATCGCGCAGGGTCCATGCAACCTCTTCTGCCTGATAGATCACTGAATCCAGCTCTTTTGCCGTCTTCCCCAATGTAGAATCCAGTTCCGCCATACGTTCAAGGTCCTGCCTGCAGATTGCCAATCTTTCCTGAATCGATCCTTTGTCAGCATAAAGGATTCTGTAACAGCTTTCTCCCAGAGTCCGCAAAGCCTCGGCGGCCTTTAATACCTTGAGTTTCTGCTCAAGTCCTTCTTCCTCTCCCGGCCTGGGAGCAATTCTGTCAATTTCCTCTGCCTCCTGTCGGAGCCTGTCTTCTTCTTCAACAGCATCTTCTCTTGCATCCACTGCACTTTGGAGATTTACTTTAAGTCCCTTAATCTCTTGATATAAGCTGTTTACTCGATCCACTTCATGTCCAAGCCCGGAAAAGCGGTCCAGCCAGGGTCCATGTCTTTGCGGGTGGAGAAGTTCCTGGTATTCGTGCTGTCCGGCAAGACTGGCAAGACCTGATACAATTTGTCTCAGGTCCTGAAGGCTCACAATGGCACCATTTACATATATCCTCCCCTTTCCGGTCCGCGGGATCGTCCTTCTTATGACAAGTTCGTCCTCGCAGGATATCCCCATATCTTCCAGTCTGCCTTGGATCTCTGCCGGGGCCTCAAACACTGCCTGCACCAGGGCCTGCTTTGCCCCGGTCCTGATCTGCTGCAGATCAGCCCTGGCGCCGAGGATAAGCTTCAAGGCCTGAACAATTAAGGACTTGCCTGCACCGGTCTCTCCTGTAAGTACGGTAAGGCCATTGGATAGACCGAAAGACACACTTTCAAAAAGTACAAAATTTTCTAATCCAAGTTCTAAAAGCATGATTTTATAGAAGGTGATACGAATTGGTGATAAGAATTTGTCTTATTGGGGCCCCTAAAAAAACAGGACCACGTACCAAAACTTCAAATATCTCCAATCTTAATATCCCTGTTCACCAGCGAAAATTCAAGCCTATTTTCTGATTTTTATCGATTTTGCGTACAAAAGGTCTCATCTAGGTTTTTAAAAAAAGACAAACCGGACCGGAATCTGCTGCATAATCAGACCGGAATTATGTCCTTTTCAGCATCTTCTTAAGTTGCTTCAGGCCTCTGGTGTTGAGTATGTCGTCCGGTTCCAGCCAGCCCCGGCGGGCCTGATACACCCCGTAACGGATAAAGTCCATATCGGCGATGCTGTGCGCATCCGTTGATATAGCCAGCTTAAGCCCCATATCCTTTGCCATTTTGCAATAGCGATCCGACAGGTCAAGCCGATCCGGGTTGGCATTGATCTCGAGAAAACAACCCCTTTCCCTGGCCGCCTTCATGATTTGCTCCAGATCAATCTGGTAGGGCTCGCGCTCATTAATCAATCGACCGGTGGGATGTGCGAAAATATTGAAAAAGGGATTGTCCATGGCCCTGAGAACCCGCTCGGTCATCTTTTTTCTGGAGAGCCGGCGATGGTAATGGACAGAACAGACGACGACGTCCAGTTCTTTCAAGATGGCATCGGGAAGATCGAGAGACCCGTCCTTTAGTATATCCACCTCTATACCCTTAAGAAGAACAATATCCCTGAGTTCTCCGTTCAATTGATCGATCTGCTCGATTTGTCTTGCAAGGCGCCCGGCATCCAGACCGCGGGCAATGCTTACTTTCTTGGAATGATCAGTAATGGCCAGGTAGTCATAGCCGCGGGCTTTAGCAGATTCGGCCATTTCTTTAAGACCGGCATGTCCGTCTGTTGCCTTGGTATGGGCATGCAGATCACCTCTAAGGTCGTTTAGGGCAATCAGTCGGGGCAGACGCCCCTCCCGGGCCGCCTCCACCTCACCACGGTTCTCTCGCAGCTCGGGTTCGATGTACGAAAGATCCACCTGGTTATAGACCCCTTTTTCAGTTTCTCCGGCGATACGGTCATCTCCCTTAAACACACCATACTCATTGATTTTGAGATCCTTTTTGACGCCCAGCTTGCGCACCGCAATGTTGTGGGCCTTCGATCCGGTGAAATAGTGAAGGGCCGCTCCATAGCTGACCTGAGGGACGACCCTGAGGTCCACATGAAGGCCTGAGCGAAGGGTTATCGTTGCCCGGGTGTCCCCTTGAGAAACCACTTTTTTCACATCCTCGTAGTGCACAAAACGCTCCATCACCTGAGCCCCTCTTTTGCAAGTTACAAGGATATCCAGATCACCCACTGTCTCTTTCCGCCGCCTGTAACTCCCGGCGACCGTGATTTTTTTGATGCCCTTTCCTGCTTTGAGATATTCTACCAGCGACCGGGCCTTCTGCTCGGCTTCAATCAACTTGATCCTCTTTTCTATTCCTTCATAGGCCTCAAGTTCTTCCAGGATCTTTTGCTCTGTCTTTTCCCCGAACCCATCCAGTTCTCTCACTTTGCCCTTACGCGCTGCCTCCTCGAGCTCTTTGAGACTGGTCACTCCCAAATTCCGGTTGAGGGCCCTTATCCTTTTCGGACCCAGGCCATCCACTTTCATCAGCTGACTAAGCCCCAATGGGGTCTTGCCTTTGAGCTCTTCAAACTGGGCAAGGGAACCGGTTCTTACAATTTCCTTGATCTTTCCCGCCAGGTCTTTACCGATTCCCGGCAGCTCCGTGAGGTCTTCATTTGATTCGAGCATGTCCGATACACTCCGTGGCAGGCTGGAAACAGCCCGTGAAGCATTACGGTAGGCGCGAATTCGAAACGGGTTTGCCCCCTCAATTTCAAGGAGATCCGCCACCTGGTTGAATATATCCGACACATCCGAATTTTGAACCGGCATTTTTGACTCCCTGTTTGATAATGTGGCTCAGAGACGAAAGTTATCGGCCTGCTCCGGAACCTGAACCAGCAGCTAAAATATTATATCTGTATCCTTTTCCGCCACATCATTGAAAATTACTTGACCTGCAGCTTACAAAAGTGCTATTGAAATTGAAATTAATACGCCGTGCATGGAAGTGCAATCTCGCTACTTTCCTGATGAACTGGCTTGTAAAACATATCAAGGGGGCAGACCAGAAATTCGGGTCCTGGCTGGACAAAAAGGGGATTTGTCTGAAGGACTGAACCTGCGCAATCCTTTAAATACTATAGTTTACATCAATTCAATCCGGTATAGTTATTCTCCGCCGGTAACTCTGTTTTCTCTGTTTTCAACAGGCCTTTGTCTTTCATATTCATTCTCAGATTTTCTAAAGATTCAGCCAACTCTTTAAAATGATCGTGTTTGCGGAAAACAATGGGTCCTGTATCTTTACCTTCAGAGAGCAGGTTTATGCACTTATTTATTCTAAAAAGGGGACCGGCTATCCTGTGAGAATATAAGAGTGCAATCCCCGCAACTAGAACCAGAAACAGGATTAGCATGACAGAAATTTCCCGTATTATCCTGTTCCACTGAGTAAGCGTTTCAGAATATGAGGCCTCCAAGGCGTTTTTGAGTGCGGCCAACTCGTCTTTTAGCTTGCCCACCTTTTGCTCTGTCTCTTCAGTATAATGTTCTTTTTCTAAGGTCAAGATTATTTGCCTGATAGAGTAAAAGGGTACAAGAGGTTTTTCATGGGCCGTCCTCAGAACAAGTTCTCCACTGTGGACCAGTAAATAGGTGCAGAAGAGGCTCGTCAATAATGCAGGTATAATACTAAAAGCGATATAGGTGCCTTGGCTCAAAGGATGGACGAAATACTTTCTTCTCTTATATTTTTTCTTCATTTTATAACTCCCCTAAATGCATTCACTGACTACACTAATTATGCTAAATACCTTGATCTCCTCCTGCCGAAAGCTGATTTGACACTAATGGAAAAAAGAAAGGGCCTGGAATAGTCAGAGGGGTCGAAACGGCTCCTTTGTTTTTTTCCATATCATTTGTTTTTGGTTCTTCAGCCTGATTACTTTCTCAGAAGGATACCAGTAAAAAGCTATATAACCCTCGGTTTTGTCTAGATCACGATACCGTATGGTATATAGAGCGACCCCATCTTCAGTTCGCTTGTCCACTGATGAAATAAAGTTCACAACAATGTTATCTTTACCGATCCCAAAGATGACCGTAACCTGACTGAGTTCAAGAAAGCGTTCGGCATACTCCGGCGCGGAAGTAGTCCAGCGGCCGGCCAAATCGTCTGGAAGAAGCTCGTTGTCGTTATAGTGCAGCAATAATACTGCCGTAAGAATAACCGCGGCCACAAAAATCCATATGAATTTTATTTTATTCTTCATTCGCTTTTCATTTTCGACAAATAAGTCAAATCCTTTTTGCCCGTAACCTCAAAAAACGCTTCAACCACCTTAGGATCGAAATGATGCCCGGCTTCTTTTTCGACAAGCCTGTAAACCTCCTCCCTTCCCCATCCGGACCGATATGGTCTATCGGAAATCAGTGCATCAAAGACGTCGGCCACGGCCAGTATCCGTGCCCCCAGGCAAATAGCTTCCCCGGAGATTCCGCGGGGATAACCCGTACCGTCATATCTTTCATGATGTTGTTCAACAATGGGTATAATCTGTGAGTATGCAGAGATAGGTTCCAGAATACGTGCCCCTATCGATGAGTGGTTTCTCACAATGCGGTATTCTTCGTCAGTCAATTTTCCTTTCTTGTCTAGAATGGCAGCAGGAATGCCTATCTTGCCTATATCGTGGAGGAGTCCTGCCCTCCTCAATGTGTCCAGATCTCTTTTCTCAAGCCCCATGGCCCGTCCTATCTTCAAAGCCAGCTCTGTTACCCTCTCAGAGTGACCGGATGTCCAGGGTGATTTTGCGTCTACGGTCCGGGCAAGGGCGGTTAACGCACCCCAGTTGAGTTTGGCCAAATCGTCAACCAGGTAGACGTTTGACAGTGCCACGTTTGCCTGATCAGCCAACTGCCGTACCTGGATAATGTCTTCCTCACTTATGTTATATCCATGAGGAAACCCAAGAGATATAATCCCGGCCAGCTTCTCCTTGAGAAAGATGGGCAGCACTAAAAATGATTTTAATCCGTCCTTAAACAATGGTTTGAGATAAGACGGCATAGCGCTTTGGACTTCGACAAAAAAGTGATGTGAATTCTTGTTAAGGATTTCCAGTTCATCCGGCTTAAGCCTCAGCAACTTAGAGAGTCTCCCTGTTTCTGTCTTCCCGTTTTTTGTATATATGCGGACGGTACCTGAATCATTCCGATCCAAAAGACTTATACTCACAATATGGCAAGGGACTATATCTCCCATCTTGTCAAGAACAGTATTGACAATTTTGTCTGTATCTAAGATTCCAAGTATTGCCTGATCAATTTCGGCCATGGCCTTCAGAGCGCTAAACTGCCTGCCCAGCCGGCTGGACATCTCATTAAAGGAGTCGGCCAACTCTTCAAATTCATCTCCGCTGGTGACGGACACCCTGGTATTAAAGTCTCTGTTTCCAATCCGGATGGCGCCTTCCTTCAGCTTTTCAAGGGGTATAAGATTCTTGCGGATCTGGACGATGCTGAGAAAAAGGACCACCCATAATGACAAAAGTATAATTAGAAAGAAGGTTTTATTGAAATAGACCACAGGTGCAAGTGCAACGGCCTTTGATTGGCTTAATACCACTGTCCACTTAGGTATGTAATACTTAGCCTTTAAGAAGATTGTCCAAGAACTGGCCAGATAAACTTCGCCTTCATATTCCCATTCAAATAGACGATCTTTGGAATTATTTATTTTTGAGAATATATGGTCTGAAAAATTTTCAGGTATGGGGAGAGAACTGAAGAGTATATTATCTGATTCATCCAGGATACAGAACTCTGTCATGGCCGGCAATGTGTATATCTCGCCCACACCCCAAAGCTCGGCTGTGTTGATCTCTCCCAAAAGTATACCTGCCTGAGGGTCCTTGATATCCAGTAACCTTATCATGAATATCTGCGGAAGTGCATTTTGACGGTATTTGACGGACAAGACGGTCTTTCCGACCTCAATGCGTTTTACCTCGGTCTGATCTAATTCCGGCTGATTTTCGATCTGTCCAACAAGGGGCACATGCCGGCCGGATTCCGTAATCAATTCGAGGGCTGAAAAACGCTGCATAAAATGTTCCCTGAACCCTTCAGTATTCAGAGAAACTTTGGAGTTAAGGCTCCCATTCAAGTAAAATTGGATATCCTCCATCTCCCTTTCAAGAAACAACAGGCGTTCCATAATGGCCATGCCGATACTTTTGCTCTCCCATTGTATTTTTTGGTTATTTTGTTCATTCAGCTGTATGGTCACATGGCCAAATGTACAAACGGCAAGAAATAGAATGGGAACAAGGGCACACAAAATAAAAAGCAGGAAAATTCTACGTGCCACCTTGCTGCGAAGAAAGGATTTGCACAACTTCATGGTCTCAAAATCCGTTAAAAATATTCAGCAAGGCCAACGTATTGCCCGTCATTGGCCCGGATAATATCATCTTTTGCCTGTGGATTCTGTAGAGGCAATTTGCTTTTTCCATCTTTGCCCATGCTATAAAGATCGTAGTCCGAGTTAATCGGAACCCAAAAGCGGTCCCTCCGCAGCTTACCTCTTGGGGTATTTGAATCAGCAATTTTGATGTATACGTAAGGCTTCCCCCAAGGGTCGCGCAAGTCGGCGTAGCCGATATCAGCGAGATTTAATGGATAAGTGCCCTTTTCCATAAGATAGACTGTGATTTCTCTTTCCAGTATACGGATATCTTGCACCGCCCGGGCGTTTTGTACGCGGTCGATATATTTGGCGCCGAAAAAAAAGGCAATGCTTGATAGGGTAGCTATAATGCTCATGACAAGAAGGATTTCCAGGATAGTAAATCCGCAGCAACTCAGGACCTGATTTCGTTTTACAAGGTAAGTCTGCGTATTGGTTAGCCGGTTGAAACTCGAAATATCTTGAAAGAATCCACCCATATTTTTAAACGATTGTCAGGTTTCCAGAATATCATTCTACCCCCGTTCTAAGTATCGGTAATTGTGCCGGCAAACCTTAACTTTGTGCCCCCCCATTAGGCAAGGTAATTCAGGGTCTTGAGATGGTCACTCACAACTTCTGATCTCTTCTTGACAGCCTGATCTTGATCTGATACACGAATTTCATATTACATGAGTTGGTAGAGATGGAGCTTGAGTAGGTTTCGGGACTAAAATTGAGCATCCCATGGTAAATATGCTCCCCAATAACTGAAAAGTGATTTCCTGTCACATGCCGAATGGCCAACTCATCAGGCAGCCGGAATGATTCGGCCATGAGACAATTTCTGAATACTAAGGAGGCGGAATGGTGAAAAGATTCGTTGCAATCCTTTTAAGTTTTGCACTGCTGATTTGCCTGTTTTCCTGTGCAGGACAGACACGACAACAAAGAGGGGCGACAACAGGGGTTTTAATCGGTGCTGCCACTGGGGCTATCTTGGGCCAGGTCATCGGTCGAGACACAGAGGCAACACTTATAGGTACGGGTATCGGGGCCGCAATCGGTGGTCTTGGCGGTCATCAAATCGGTGCCTATATGGATCGACAGGAGCAAGAACTTAGATCTGCAATAGCTGCAAGTGAAGCAGCAAGTATTTACAGGAACCAGGATGTCCTCACGGCCACTTTCAAAAGTGACGTCTTTTTCGACTTTGATTCATTCACATTGAAACCCGGTGCACATACCGAGATCGCCAGAGTGGCTGAGGTATTGAGCAGGTATCCCCAGACGACTATCAGAGTCGAGGGCCATACAGACGCTACAGGTCCTGAAACCTATAATCAGCAATTGTCCGAAAGACGCGCAGAAGCTGTTGCTAATGCCCTGGTTCAGCGAGGCGTAGATCGAAGAAGGGTCTACACTGTAGGTTTCGGTGAGTCCCAACCAATCTCTTCCAGCAATGCAGCTAACAGAAGGGTAAACATCGTCATTATGCCTGTGGTCTCGTGAATATGTCTTCACCTAGAAAGAAAATGGAGGAAAAGAAAATGAGAGCGCTTTCAATAGCCCTAGTATTTATCTTTTATTTGTTGCCTCTTAATGCATTCGGCGATTGCATCAAAGGAGACTGTATAAATGGCCAGGGGACCTTCATTCGCCCCAATGGGGAGAAATATACGGGTCAATTCAAGGACGGCAAGATGCATGGAAAAGGGACCTTGACGTCGTCTGATGGGGCAAAATACGTCGGCGAATTCAAAAACAACGTGATGCATGGAAAAGGGATTTTGGTACGTCCGGATGGGATCAAGTATATGGGCGAATTCAAGAACAATAAGTTGCACGGGGAAGGGACCCTAACTTCTCCGGACGGCAAGAAGTTGGTAGGAAAATTTAGGAACGGTGAGTTTGTCGGAAAGTAGAAAACAGATATATATGATTTCTGGTGAGATAAACAATGCAAATACCGGACTACCATCCTGATGACCGAATTTGTTACCCATGATGTAAAACGCTTCATACTAAACAGACCTGAGAACTTCAGCTTTACACCGGGTCAGGGTGTAGAGCTTGTTATTGATCAGGGGAAATGGCGTGAGGAGCAAGGCAGGCCGTTTACCCTACCAGTCTGGTCTCTGACAGGGTATTGGAGTTTATCATCAAGAAATATCCCGGGCATAAGGCCGTTACAGACAGGCTGCACGGTATGAAAGCCGGGGAAAATCTGTTGATGAGCGATCCGTTCGGCACCATATCATACAAGGGTCCAGGTATATTTATCGTAGCCGGAGCCGGAATTACCCCTTTTCTTTCCATCTTCCGGCAGCTCGTCCTTGACCGAACTATAGCGGAGCAAACTTTAATATTTTCAAATAAGACCCCAGCGGATATTATCTGCGAGAAGGAGCTGCGCTATTATCTCAACAGCCGCTGCCATCTTATCTGTACGCGGGAAAGCGGCCTAGGCTACGAGAAAGGACGCATTGACCGAAATTACCTGGAAAAAACCTTGAGCGATACAGGACATTTTGCCTATATCTGCGGACCCGATAAGTTTGTTGAGGACATTAATATAATAGTCAAGGACATGGGCTTTTCTGCCGAATCGGTTGTCTATGAAAAATAGAGGCTCTGAAATCTTTTCCAAGTAATCTTAATGAAATATATTCTGTGCCGATGTAATTAAGTTAAACACGATACGAAAAAAGATCTTAAGGCCTTCCCTTGTGCAGTGTTAAAATCCAGTTAAAAAAAGACAAGATCAAGACCAGAAAAAAGATCCTTGGGACGTGCAAATACGCAACCCTCAACTGTCAAAGCTCAGTCTAAGTTATATAAAATATCAAATATTATCAGTGGAATAAAGAAATTACCTGCGCAGAGTAGCTATCATTCGTGTAGGTTTGAGAAAAACATCAATTGCATCGCAAATATTGAAAAAAACGGCGTCACTCGCCATCAAGGCCTCAATAGAGGCCCCTTCCTTGCCAATTACGCACAAACCCAACTTGGCCTCTCTCAACATCAGGGCATCATTAAATCCATTGCCTATGGCTGCAGTCTTATCACTACCAAGCTCTTCCAGAAAGGCAAGCTTCTGTAAGTCACCCCTACCGGATTTCAGTTTATGGATCTTTATACCGCACTTCCCGACCAACAGATCGCTCAGGCCCTCAAGAGTTTGACCTGTATCTGCAGTCAGCACATAGGCATCCATTATCGCCGATATTTTTCTCAGTCTCTCGACAACACCATCAATAAAACTGCCATCGACTGTAATCGTACCATTGAGATCCAGTATAATGTTACAGAGATTATAAAAAGCCCCACAGGGCATATCTATGCGCACATTCTGAGAACCGGTTATGGCCTATATCCTCCTAATAATTTTTGCCTGTCAACCTTTGCAAAGATGGATCGCCGAATAGGCGCCGGCAAAAAAGCAACCCCTGTATCAGCCACCTTTCTTAAAAGTGGTATCAAATCATCGCTTCCTCTCCAGTTATCCTTAAGCACCTGCTCGTCAACACCAAGAACTAAACGCAAGAGGGAGAGAGCTACCAGGTAAAGGTCGTCAACCAGTCCAGCAAAAGGTATCCAGTCAAGTATAAAATCAATCGGATTTAAAACATAGGCAACACTAGCCATCAATATAGCCTTATCAGTAGAAGATACCCTTGCGTCTCTCAACAAATTTAGCAACAAAACCAGAAACTGAGGCAACAAGGTAATATAATAACTGATTTTAGCACAAACAGATTGACCATTCTCTGGTTGCGGACTAAAACTTTTATGTTTGTCTTTGATACTCAGTTTCACTGTTTTAAAATCATAACCTCAAACAGCAAATAATGTAAAGACATAACGTCCAAATAAATGCCCAAAGTTACATGTTCCCTGAATGAATTACAGGGTTAAGAAATTTGACTTAGTCTTGGTATGTTGAATTATAAACGATAAACACCTTAATTTTAGTCCAATTACCCCTTTCAAACTTCAAATTTTAAAAAGTCTAGGTTAGACTATACTTATTAACCATTTACGAAGGACCATAACATGAATACTTTACACGGACTGTTATATCCATCCACCTACCTCAGCCGGGATACAATGCTGCGGCTTAATCAGGTATTCTCAAAGCTGACTTTATTACTACCCACAGAACATCGTGTTAATTTACCGCCTAAATCCAATACCTGCTCCATGGAAATTGAAGCCGCTGTGCCTATACCTCTGGGAGACAGACTTGAATGGTTCACTGATATTGTTGGCAATTGGAAATCATGGGCAAAAGAGATGGGCCTGGGAGAAAAGATCCCGGCCTCTACACTACTAAGTGCCGCCAAAGACGAAGAAGAATCTTTGCAGGGAATTCTTAATAAATTAAAGGGCGGGGAAGTATCTGATCCGCTCATTGATGCCCAAATATTTCTTCAGCTTTCTTTGGATCTGGATCGACATAATGACGAAGTACAAACAGATCTTGACAAACTGACAATTTATGAAGAAAAACTCAAGTCGATATTGCAAGATCCAGTGGAACACACAGGTCCTTCAAGCGCTCCCCAAAATCTTTATTCTCCTATAATCAAACCGGTCCTGAGAGCAAAAGAACGGCTAAAGGCATGGGCACTGTTACGACAAAAATATACTGACCCAGAACCCTGGCCAATCGGGGAAAGCATCTCGTTAAAGGATCTGATTGATGAGTCCTATGAAGCCTTACAGCCCAAGGAGACCCCCATAGAGATGTTGGATTTAGTGTTACCCCTTGATCCCAATATCAGACCTGGAAAATCAGACAAAATCATCAACAGTCTTACATCCCTTGTTCGGGCACTATCAGATACTACTATAAAAAATTTTTGCAAAAACAATGAAATAGATAAACTAGCACAAGAAATAGACCAGAATTGGGAAAAGACAATTAGAAACCAAGCTCATGGCCCTACACTGAAGTTGACTATATACCCTAAAAGAACATGGGATGAAATATTTTTAAAGGCCGCAGATTTAAACTTCGAACATAAAGCTCAGTCTCTCCCTGAACATGTCGGCTGGTCCTTCTTTCTTTGCTAAAGTGAAGACAAACAGAAACAGAAGAGTCAACTGTCCTTAGAAGACCATGGCAAGGCTTTGTTGGGCAACATTAGCCACTTGTGCCAACCCGTCGGGCAATATTCCAAAATACATGATCCCAAGTGCAGCAGCTATCAGGGCAATCATTGAAATAACACCCACTCTACCGGCTACAACATTCCTGGAAGGCTCAACCATATACAGCATCCATATCACCCTCAGGTAGTAATATACCCCGATAACGCAGGTCAATATACCTAGGGCCGCCAACACCAAATATCCCTCTTTTATTGCCGCTGCAAACAAATAAAACTTGCCGATAAAACCAGCGGTGGGAGGAAGTCCTGCCATGGAAACCAGAAATAAAGACATCAGAAAACTTAGCGTGGGATATTTGAATCCCAGTCCTTGGTAATCCTCCAGGGTCTGGGCCTTCCCCTCCTGCCCATCCAGAATATAGAGCACTCCGAAGGCACCCATATTCATTAGCGTATATGCAAAGAGATAAAACAGCACACCCATGCGACCCTCGTCATTTGCAGCAAGAATTCCTAAAACCATATACCCCGCATGAGCGATTGAGGAATACGCCAGCATGCGCTTGACATTCCGCTGGGAAACCGCAACCAAGTTACCCACAAACATGGTAATGAGCGCCAGCCACCACAGCAGAGGTTTCCAATAAGCTGCCAAGGCTGCAAGATTGACTGTAGATTGGAATTCAGGCTGACCACTGTGTGCAAGAATCGGTGTGAAGGCGACACTCAAGAGTTTGATAAATATCCCAAAGGCACCGGCCTTTACCGCTGTCGCCATAAAACCGGTTATAATCGCAGGGCTACCTTCGTAGACATCCGGAGTCCACATATGGAACGGCACAAGCGCCATTTTGAAAAACAGCCCTGCCATCAGCATAGCCAGAGCGAGAAGTACCTCCGGATTTTCCAAAAGGGGGCCCACGGCCACCATCTGAGCAATCTTTGTGATATTCACTGTACCGGTCAAACCGTACAATAATGCAACCCCAAAGAGGAAAAATGCTGACCCGAAACTTCCAAGAAGGAAGTACTTGAGCGCCCCTTCTTGTGACTTTCTGTCATTCTTCAGAAATGCAGCCAGCACATATACAGACAGAGACATCACCTCAAGAGCGATAAACATCATAAGGAGATCAACCGACTGCACCATCGCTATTGTGCCATAAACCGCAAATAAAAGGAGTATGAAATATTCTGATCTAACCAGTTGATTATTTCGCAAATAGCCTATACTCAAGAGACTCGCGAATATGCCTGCCATAAGGACTATGGCTGATACGAATAAGCCAAATTTCTCTGCGGAAAAGACCTCCACCAGCACTATTTCGTTGAGCCTCCAACCCGGGCCAGTCGTGTACCACAAAGCGACCAAAAAGCTCAGAGCTGTAAGCCAACCCATTGTCACCACATGGTCCGTCTTTTCATCTCTTGATAGCCAAAGATCAACAAAAATAAGCACAAGGCCGGCAATAATGAGGATTATCTGTCCCCCAGCTACCTGCCATAGCTGACTCAGGCTAAAGGAAAATCCAAGATCGCTCATATTAACTACTCCTTAGCCGCACTCTTATCTAAATCTAAAGGCGTCTTGTCAACAGAGGCATGATGCTCCACAACGGCCACCGGGGAAGCAGGTGAGGAGATCTTGACCTGACTGATAAAGTGATCCACAGAACTATGCATCTTACTCAGGAAAAAATTGGGATACAGACCTATCCAAAATACCATTGCAACCAGCGGTAAAAGATAGGCCAACTCCCTGAAATTCAAGTCTTTAAGTTTTTCATTCTTGGGGTTTGAAACCCTACCGTAGAAGACCCTCTGAAACATCCAGAACATATAAATTGCACCAAGCACTACACCGGTAGCAGCCAACACAGCAGCAGCTTTATTAACCTGGAAAACACCCAGCAGGATAAGAAATTCACCGATAAACCCGTTAGTGGTAGGGAATCCAACACTTGACAGAGTTATAAGAAAAAATATGGAGGCATAAATCGGCATCGGCCTGCAAATTCCTCCGTATTCGGAAATCATACGGGTATGCCGCCTTTCATACACTACGCCTACCAAAAGGAACAATGCGCCGGTTGAAATGCCATGGTTGATCATTTGAAGAATCGACCCCTCCACGCCATGCCGGTTCAAAACATAAAGCCCTATCATGCAGTAACCCAAATGAGATACCGAAGAATAGGCCACCAGTTTCTTGATATCAGGTTGAACCATTGCAACCATTGCCCCGTAAATAATGCCTATAATCGAGAGGACAATAATAAGCGGTGCAAAAAAAGCAGATCCTTCAGGGAAAAGCGGCATTGCAAAACGGAAAAAACCGTATGTACCCATCTTCAGAAGAATACCGGCAAGAATTACCGATCCGGCAGTCGGGGCCTCAACATGGGCATCTGGCAACCATGTATGGAATGGAAACATCGGGACCTTGATTGCAAATGCCAGGGCAAATGCACCAAAGAATAATATTTCATATATCCTTACCAGATCCGTATTGTATAGCGAAAGCAAATTGAAGGTCAACTCACCGGTTTGCTGATTATGAAAATAGACAAGACCGATAATACACACCAACATGAGGAAGGAACCCACTGCAGTAAAGAGGAAAAATTTGATCGCAGCATAGATCCTCCGTTCTCCACCCCACACACCTATGATCAACCACATAGGAATGAGCATAATTTCCCAAAACACATAGAAAAGGAAGAGATCTAATGACACAAAGGTCCCAAGCATTGCGGTCTCAAGGACAAGCATCGCAACCTGGAATTCCTTAACCCTTTTTGTAATGGCCGTCCAAGTGGACAAGATTGTGATCGGAGTAAGAAACGTAGTCAAAAGTACAAGCCAGAAAGCAAGGCCATCCAATCCCATAAAGTAGGAAATGCCGTAACTCGGAATCCAGCTATATTTCTCTATGAATTGGAAGCCTGCCTCCTCCGGATCGAAACCAAAGTACAATCTCAGCGAAACAATAAACACCAATGTGGATATTACCATTGACACCCAGCGAATGGCATTCTTACCTGATTCACTCCGCTGCGGGATAAAGAGAATAGCCAGGACTCCCAGCAGAGGCAAGAAGGTTACATACGTTAATATGGGAGCATTCATAATCTACCCTTTGATCCTTTTGTTTTGCTACACTCCATAGCCGCTCTTTCCAAGCTTTTCCTTAAATTAGAATCCAGCCGATTTTATACAATGAAAAACCAGAGCATTACAACTAGTCCGAGGAGCATAAATGCCCCATAGGTCTGCACATAACCATTATGGACAAGCCTTAACGCACCTGATCCCCTCTGCACCCACCATGCCTGTCCATTTATTCCTACGCCGTCAATACAAAACGCATCCACCACCTTCCACAAGAACATTGAGAGATAATAAAACGGAAGGACGATCACGTAGTAGTATATTTCATCAACAAAGTATTTATTGTACACAAGTTTGTGATATATGGAATACGTCTCGGCAAGCCTGGCAGGAAGAACATCAAACCGACGGATGTATATATGATAAGCCAGGGAAATACCGCCAATAGCAACCGCCACCGAACCAGCCATAAGGATCCACTCCACGACAGTGGAATGATGTTGCACACCGGCATAGGCAGAAATTATTTCATGTGAATTGGCAAATACCGGCTCAAAGAAATTTTCCATGACATTAGGTACATGTCCAAAGAGATTGCCTATGACATGCGGTATACCCAGCCAGCCCCCGCATACTGAGAGAAAAGCCAGTATCATAAGCGGACCTGTCATACTTAATGGAGATTCATGTAAATGGTGCGCCTGCTCTGCAGTACCTCGAAACTTACCATGGAAGGTCATGAAAATGAGCCTAAACATGTAAAAGGCCGTTATCCCGGCGGCAATAACGCCGATAAACCACACTATTTTACCTACAACAGGATAATATGGAAACGTGAATGCCTTCCAGAGGATTTCGTCCTTGCTGAAAAACCCTGCAAAAGGAGGAATACCGGCAATCGCTATGGTTGCAAAAAGCATAGTGATATATGTGATGGGTATCTTTTTCCAAAGGCCTCCCATGCTCCTCATGTCCTGATCCCCGCCCATGGCGTGAATCACAGATCCGGCACAAAGAAACAAACAGGCCTTGAAGAAGGCATGTGTCATGAGATGAAATATCCCCGCCCCATAGGCGGCCACGCTAACCCCTATGAACATATATCCGAGCTGGCTTACAGTAGAATATGCAAGGACTCTCTTAATGTCGTTCTGCAATATACCAATGGTTGCCGCAATGAATGCAGTAGCTGCGGACATTAATACCAAGACCAGCAAAGCAGTGGGAGCAAGAGTGAAAAGAATATTGGTCCTTGCAACCATATAGACACCCGCAGTCACCATGGTGGCAGCGTGGATAAGCGCAGAAACCGGCGTTGGGCCGGCCATGGCATCCGGAAGCCATACAAACAAAGGGATCTGTGCCGACTTCCCGGTTGCTCCCAGGAAAAGCAAAAGACATATGGCTATAACAACCGGGGAGTTCATAGCCAAAATCCCGTGCTCATACATGTGAAGAGCCTTTGGAAATACATCAAGATAGGCTAGTGAGCCAAACGTGATGAATATAAGGAACATGCCCAAGAGAAAACCGAAGTCTCCAATCCGGTTGACAATAAATGCCTTCTTACCGGCATCTGCATTCACGTTCTCCTTGTACCAAAAACCAATCAACAGATAGGACGCAAGACCTACACCCTCCCAGCCGACAAACATTACTATAAAGTTGGAGCCCAGGACCAGCATTATCATGAAAAATACAAACATATTCAGGTAGGCGAAGAACCTCCAATATGACTCATCATGTGCCATGTAACCAGTGCTGTATATATGAATGACAAAACTTACGCCCGTGACCACAAGGACCATTACAGCAGAAAGCGGATCAATCATTAAAGAGACATCTATATTCAGATTACCCACGGCCATCCAGTTCCACAGGACCTGCACGAGCAACCTGTCGTCAGGTGGGCTGGATGCCATTTGGTACACGGCCAGAATGGAAAATAAAAACGCCAGGCCTATACTGGAACAGCCAATGCAGAAAACACCGGATTTCCCGATCTTTTGCCCCAGCAGGCCATTAATCAGAAATCCTATAAAAGGCAGTAGTGGTATGAGAAACAAATAACCTTCCATGAATAGCTCCCTACATAGACAGGGTGTTGTTTACGCAGCAAAAAAACATAGCCGACTGTGTATTCTTTACCATTTTAGGACATTAAACCTGGTTATATCTACCTCCCGCACATGGCGGAAGAGCGCTATTAATATCGCCAGACCGACCGCGACTTCGGCAGCAGCCACTGCAAAAATAAAAAAGACCATAACCTGCCCTGCCATGTCGCCCATAAAATTGGAAAAGGCTACCAACATCAAATTTACTGCATTCAGCATAAGTTCAATACACATGAACAGGATCAAGGCATTTCTCCTTGTAAGAAAACCAATGGTCCCCAAGCCAAAGAGTATTGATGACAAAACTATATAGTGTGTGAGTGTTGCCATTCAGCCCTCTCTCTCAAAGTCTCTTCTTGCACAGATAGATCCCGCCAATCAGTGCTACAAGCAATAGTACGGACACAACTTCAAAGTGAAGCAAAAAATTACTGAAGAACAAATCACCAAATATCGAAGGGTTTCCGAATCCTTCGGGAGGCGCCTTCATAGACACTATGTCAGACACACCCTTTGTCCCGACTGCTATCAAACCAATTAAACACAACCCCAGAAGCACACCTAAGCCTCTGTATGAGGCATTGGCCTGAATAACACCCATTCTCTCACCCGGTGTCATTAGAAGCATGATAACAAACACAACCAGGATCAGGATGGCCCCGGCATAAATAGCAACTTGAAAAATAGCGATCAAAGGGGCATGCAGGTGGAGATAAAGGCTGGCAAGAGCAATAAAAACCGTAAGCAGTCCCATGGCGCTGGGTAATGCGTCCTTTGCGGCTACTGTAAATAGCCCGGCCAGAACTGACATGCTGGCAAATACCCAGAAGTATAGATCCATATCAATCACCCAATTCCTCTAACAGTTTTTCTAAACACCTTATTTATTTTTCCTTCTCCGCAGCCTTTTTATTCTCGGAACCCTCTGCCTGTTCAGTATTTTTAACCTTCACAACCGGCCTTTTCGTGGCTTTACCTGCCGCCGGGGCCTTACTTTTTTTTGTCTCACCACCCTCGGCCTTCTCAGGCTTGGGCGGCGCAGGAACCACTGGAACAGGCTTCTTGGGCGGTTTAAGCTTACCTTCTTCCTTGGCCTTACGATAATTTAAAAGCAGCTTACGTTTATCGAGTATACACTCTTCTTTGGTAAACCTGGCCAGTTCGAATTCTCGTCCCAAAACGATGGCGTTCTTGGGACATGTATCTTCACAAAAACCGCAAAAGATACAACGCAGAAGGTCTATCTCAAAGGATGCGGGATATGTCTTGGCGGCATACTTATCTTCTTCGCCCTCTTTCCTCTTGCCCTTCTTTACCGTAATACACTTGGCAGGGCAGATCTTTGCGCACATTCCGCATGCAATACATACCTCTCTGCCTTTATCATCGCGCTGGAGATAATGTTCACCCCGAAAGATAGGAGATATTTCCCTGGTGCGATCTTCCGGGTACTGCCAACATGTTGGAATCGTATGGGGCCCAGGCCTCCAGCAGGCCTTGAAATTGTACCAGAAATGTCCCCATGTGAGCTTCATACCCTTGAGGATCTCCCATAAATAGATCCGTTCTTTTAGGGTATATTCCTTTTTGACAACCGGCTTGGCCATAATGAGCTCCGACTAGACCGTAAGCTGAATAAACAGCGCAGTAATGAAGATATTAAACAGGGCCAGAGGAATCAGACCTCTCCACCCGAGACCCATAACCTGATCATACCTGAAGCGAGGCAAGGTCCACCTTACCCATACAAACAACCATAGGAAAAACGCCACCTTTAGAAAAAATATACAGAAAGACACTATTCCCCATGATATGGGCCCGAGATATGCGCCCAGATCAATATACGGCAAGTGCCAGGAGCCGAAATATAAAGCCACAATAGTACCGGATATCGTCACCAAGTTTACATACTCTCCAAAAAGATAAAGCCCCAGCCGCATCGATCCATACTCAGTATGGTATCCGGAAACGATTTCACTTTCAGCCTCAGGCAAATCAAACGGCACACGATTGGCTTCTGCATAGGCGGCAACTATAAATAGAATGAATCCCAAAGGCTGTTTGAATATCCCCCAGTTTGGAAGAAATCCCAAAAAGGTCCCCTGCTGAGCGAGTGAAATATCCCTGAGGCTGAAAGTGCCATACACGAAAACAACAGCCAAAAGGGCCAGGCCCAAAGGCACTTCATATGAAACCATCTGTGCGGTGGATCTAAGACCTCCCAGGATTGAATACTTATTAGTTGAACCCCAACCGCCTAATATTACGCCGTACACTGCCATAGAACCAATGGCTAATATATAGAGAAATCCTATATTTACATCAGAGACCTGCAGTATTATCTCTTTGCCCCCAAGAATGATCTTATCTCCAAAGGGAACAACCGCATAGGCTGAAAAGGCCGGAAGGGAAAAAAGCGCAGGGCCGATGATGTAAAGGAATTTCTGGGCCTTTGTCGGTATTATCTCTTCCTTGGTAAAGAGCTTAATTCCATCTGCTAAAGGCTGGAACAGTCCCCAGGGACCGGCGCGGTTAGGGCCAGGCCTGTCCTGTATTAAACCTGCACCTCGCCTCTCCACCCAGGTCATGACCACGGCTATGAGCAAAACCCATACCCAGATACCAACGACCTTAATAATTGCGATTAGCCAGTCATCCATGGGCATCAGCCTCCTTACCGGTCCAACTCGCCGGCAATTACATTAAGACTACTGAGACAGGCAACCAGATCGGCTATCAGTTCACCCTTGACCAGCTCAGGAAAGGCTTGGTAGATCATATAGCATGGAGGCCTTATCCTTATTCTGTAAGGGTTCGCAGAACCATCGCTTTTTACAAAGAAGCCCAGCTCTCCGTTGGGAGATTCAAGGGCACTATATACTTCGCCTGCCGGGGGTTTTATGACTTTGGGTACCCTTGCCATAAGAGGCGCATCAGCGGGCATCTCTTTATAAAGCTTATATGCCTGATCAATGATCTTGATAGACTGCTCCATCTCGATCATACGCACAATATAGCGATCAAATACGTCCCCATTTTTCCCAACCGGTACCTCAAAGTCAAACTTATCATACATACAGTAGGGCTCGTCCTTCCTCAAGTCCCTCTTAACACCGCAGGCCCTGAGGCAAGGACCTGTAAAACCCCAGTTCAAGGCATCCTCCGCAGAAAATGCACTGACGCCTATGGTGCGGTCCATCCAGATGCGATTGTGGGTAAGGAGCTTTTCCGTTTCTTCGTTGGCCTTTCGCACATTGGGCTTAAGCTCATTCCACCTGTCTTCAAAATCGTCAGGCAGATCGGCATCAACACCTCCGATACGGCCAAAGGTGTTGGTAAGCCTTGCGCCGTTGAACCACTCGAATATCTCATAGATCTCCTCACGCTGTATTATGAGATAGAAGAAGGGTGTAAAGGCACCAAGATCCACTCCAAGGATACCTACACAAACCTGATGATCTGCAATCCTGGCAAGTTCCATCATGATGACCCGGATGAGCTGGGCCTTCTCAGGGACCTCAAGACCCATCAATTTCTCCACGGCCATCTCATATGAAACATTGTTGGGAATCGCCGAACAGTAATTAAGCCTATCCGTAATGGGAATAAATTGATGATAGGAAAGACTCTCCCCCAACTTCTCCACACCACGGTGTAGATATCCTATCTCAGGCTCGGCTTTTATCAAAGACTCTCCGTCGGTCAGGGCAATTACCCGAAGAGTACCGTGCATCGCCGGATGAGATGGACCGATATTTACAGTTACATAGTCACCTGTTCCGTGACCTGTCTGAGGAGTAGGATTCTGATTCAACTTAATTTCTCCTAGTCATCGTATATCAGGTGGCGTTCTTCCCCCTGCCCTTCCAAAGGATAATCCTTGCGAAGCGGGTAGGCCGGAAAATCGTCCCACATCAAGAGTCTCTTAAGATTGGGATGTCCCTTAAAACGTATGCCGTACATATCGAATGCCTCACGTTCAGGCCAATCTGAGGCCTTCCAAATGCTATACAGGCTGTCCACCTCCATATCGTCTTCTGCCACGCGTACCTTTACCTGCAAACGCTCATTTCGTTCAAGACAAAGCAGCAGATAAATTACTTCGAAACGAGGTGGGAGTGACTCCTTCTCCGCTGTTTCTTCTGCCTCTTCTGCACCCTCACCTTCTTCTGTCTTCTTTTTAGGCCTTTTCTTCGGCTTATTAAGGTCCAGGTTATCCACCCCGAACACATCACTTAGAAAATTAAAACCGAGACCGGGTGTATCCCTTAGAAGGCGCATTACATCAAGAATACTCCTCTTGGGAACTTCCACACTGAGATCACCTTGACATTCAGCCATCGCCACAACAAGGTTTTCAGGCCCAAGACACTGTTCCACTCTATTCTTGAGATCCATGGTTAGGTACCCACCAATAAGTCAGAGTACTTCTTATGTATTATAGGATGACTCTTCTCTGTCTTTTCAATAAACATCAATAGGGCCTGCAGCAGGGCCTCAGGCCTTGGAGGACAGCCCGGAATGTAGATATCCACAGGTACAAGCTTGTCTATACCCTGAAGCGTTGAATAGGTCCTGAAGACACCCCCGGTACATGCGCAGGCACCCATGGAAATGACACATTTAGGTTCGGCCATCTGATCATATATCTTTTTGAAAACAGGTGCCATTTTCAGGGTTATAGTCCCTGCCTGTATCAGCACATCTGCCTGACGTGGAGAAAAACTGGGTCGTTCCGCCCCGAATCTTGCCATATCGTAACCTGCGGCCAGAGCGCACATCATCTCGATACCACAGCAAGCGGTACCATAAGGGAGAGGCCATGGTGATCTTTTGCGTCCCCAGTTAATCAGCCACTCCAGCTTGGTAGCAATCCATCCGCCACCATTGTAAGCCTCAGTTGCCATACGACTTATCCCCCTAATCCCACTCTATGGCCCCTTTCTTTATGGCATAGATAAGACCTGCCAACAAGATCGCCACAAAAATAAATATCTCACAAAAAGCTCCCCACCCAATTGCAGCCAATTTATGGTATCTGACAGCCAAAGGATAGATCAACACTGTTTCCAAATCGAATACCAAAAATAGTATAGCAACCAGGAAATATTTGACATCATAACGGGTACGGCTGGGATCCAGAAGCGGTACACCACATTCATATGTACTTTTCTTACTGGGGTTGGGACGAGAAGGCCCAAGAATATAAGCTCCGGCAAGCATGAGAATCACTACCAACAGCGACATGCCAAGATACATGACAATGGTCTCAAAACCGCTCATCATGTCAATAGCCCTCCTCTCGTAAATAAATCCCAAACTATTTAACAATGTATGAAGCTGAACTGCACTTCAGTTTCAACACCATGTTAAGAAAATCATTCTTCAAATATATTCAGTATTTGTGTATATGCCTTTCCACATTTAAAGTCAAGGTGCTATTTTTGACCCTTGTCCATGTCAAATATCACTGACTTTGGTGGATTGAACTATCATAAGAGAACCCGGCTGTCAAGACAAAAAATGAATCCTCACTCAGTGAATTTTAGAACTATTACTGGATCATACCTGCTTAAATTCCTTGGCATTTGTGAAAACGCCGGTATCGACTCTTTATTATCCATAAAGAAAGGAGGCAGGTTTCTGGATTTTCCTGCCGGCGAATCCATGTTATATTTTTTTGTTGCATTCAGGAGTTTGGAAAGATTTTTTGGTTAGCTGCCATGCCTTGATTTAGCAGATGCAACTGTGCGGTATACAAGCATAAAGACCTCTTCAAAGGAGGTAGGCGTAACCCTCCCCATTTCTATAAATTTTATTACTATCTCCTTTGTTACCTTGAGTATCAAATCTCCCTCCCGGGGCCCAAGTTCTCGATCCGGGTCTTTATTCTTGTATTTAGAATCAGAGTCAGACATCTTCGCGGTCTACGGGTTAAAAAAATAAGACTCCTGCTGCAGAAGAAGGCCAATTTCTCATTAGCAGGAGCCCATACTTATTAAGAAAAACCTGGAGAGGCCCTCCTTATAGTATTCAAGTATCCTCCAGAGGCTCAAAGGTTCAGATACACGTTCAGTATTAGCACTGTATCTTTCCCTCTCGGCCTATTAATAACAAGTTTTCAAATTGGTGGAGCTGGGCGGGATCGAACCGCCGGCCTCTTGAATGCCATTCAAGCGCTCTCCCATCTGAGCTACAGCCCCACAGGCGGAAATTTTTTAACATACTGGTCTGTCAGCGTCAAGAAGGCTATGATAATATTGGCTATAGTCAAATTTCTTATTCAACGGAAAAACTTAATACATATAAGGCCTTTTCTGAATCTATATAAGATATATCCTTGGTAGAGCCGGCTGAACACGGGCTGTGTTTCTGGTAAAAGAAGGGCCTCTAGGTCCAGAAGACAGGCAAACACCGAAGGTGGCCAAGGGTCTTGGTGTGGCAATATCGGTCATGAGGGAGACACCTGAAAAAACGCGGATTTAGAACCCGGGTACTATACCAGCAAGTTGTTTTGGATAATAATGAAAGGCGGGTAAAAAACAATGGCTTATCGCGATCTTCAAGATTTTATCAAAAAACTCGAGAAATATGGAGAACTTATCAGGATCAAAGAGCCTGTCAGTCCGATACTTGAGATAACAGAGATCACCGACAGGGTCTGCAAAAGGTTTGGACCGGCCCTCCTCTTTGAAAATGTCTCAGGATTTAATATGCCTGTGCTTATGAATGCCTTTGGATCATACGGGCGAATGTCACTGGCCCTGGAAGTTCCTGACCTCGACTCCCTTGGCGATGAAATCCTAAATTTTGTCCAATCAGAAGCACCTGATACCTTATTTAAAAAACTGAAAATAATACCTAAGATCAAACGCCTGAAAAACGCCTTTCCAAAAATTGTGCAAAAGGCCCCTTGTCAAAAAATAGTATATAAAGGTGATGATGTCGATCTTACCCGCCTTCCGGTGCTCCAGTGTTGGCCGGAAGACGGGGGTCCCTTCATAACCCTGCCCCTCGTCTTTACCCGTAATCCTAAAACCGGAATCAGAAACGTCGGCATGTACCGCATGCAGGTCTTTGACAAAAAGACAACGGGAATGCACTGGCACACACACAAAGGCGGAGCACACCATTACAGGATTGCTGAAAACAAGGGACAGCCCCTGGAAGTCGCCGTCGCCATAGGACCTGACCCGGCCATGACCTATGCGGCGACAGCGCCCCTTCCTGACGATGTAGACGAATGCATTTTTGCAGGATTTTTAAGAGAAGAACCGGTCGAGCTTGTAAAATGCCTGACCGTGAACCTGGAGGTTCCCGCCTCATCCCAGATAGTTCTCGAAGGATATGTCAAGCCCGGAGAACGGCGTTTAGAAGGTCCTTTTGGTGATCATACCGGATATTACTCTCTAGCCGATCAATACCCCGTCTTTCATGTAACATGTATGACCTTCAGGCAAGACGTTATCTATCCGGCCACCATTGTGGGGCAGCCTCCACAGGAAGACTGCTATATGGCAAAGGCAACTGAACGTCTCTTTCTCCCCATGATAAAAAAGACCCTGCCTGAAATCTTGGATATGAATCTTCCCATTGAGGGGGTATTCCACAATCTGGCCTTTATATCCATTGACAAACGATATCCCGGCCATGCCCGCAAGGTAATGCATGCCCTCTGGGGTCTCGGTCAGATGATGTTCTGTAAGATAATCTTTATTTTTGACAAAGAGGTGGACGTACAGGACCTCTCCCAGGTATTATGGCGACTAGGTAACAACATAGACCCGAGAAGAGATATAGTCTTCGCGGACGGACCTGTAGATGCCCTTGATCATGCATCACCCATACCCCTATATGGCAGTAAGATGGGAATAGACTGCACCAGAAAGTGGGCTGAAGAGGGATTCTCAAGACAGTGGCCGAATGTAATAACAATGAAGTCTGAAATCACTAAAAAGATTGACAAGTTGTGGCCAAAGCTGGGATTGAAAATATGATAAAGCTTAATGGCCGGGATCCAATACTGCTTGCGATTACCGGGGCCAGTGGATCTATCTACAGCCTTAAATTAATAGAAATCTTAAAAGACCTGGGCCAGGAGTTCCATCTCATCGTTTCCAAAACAGGGGAACAGGTATCAAGGATTGAGATCAAAGAAGACGGCTTCCAGACCATGATCAGGACGGCACATAAGGTTTACAGACCGGACAACCTGGCCGCTGCCCCTGCAAGTGGTTCATTTAGATGGAAGGCTATGATAATCATACCTTGTACAATGGGGACCATGGCATCCATTGCTCATGGATTCAGCCAAAACCTGATCCACAGGGCGGCTGACTGTTTCCTAAAGGAACACAGGCCCCTTATCCTGGTCCCCAGGGAAACCCCCTTGAATCGAATCCACTTACAAAATATGCTGTTGGCAGAAGATGCCGGAGCCGTTATATATCCTGCAATGCCAAGCTTCTATTATCAACCCGGGAATATTGATGAAATGGCATCATTCTTTGCCGGTAGATTGGCGGAATTTATAGGACTGGAGGTAAAAGGCCTGAGAAGATGGCACGGAATTGATTAGTTATGGATAACTGGGTGCGATCACTAAATCATCAAGTAATTAAATCACCAATTTCAAAGACTTGGATACTGCTTGAAATGATAAAGTTCGAGCACACTATCTTTGCCCTGCCTTTTGCATATCTGGGTGCTTTTTTAGGTGCTGAAGGGCCACCTGACCTCTGGACATCCCTGTGGATTCTTGTGGCTATGTTTGGAGCCAGGACGGCTGCAATGGGTTTCAATCGTTTAGTTGACATCCCCTTTGATTCAAAAAATCCCCGCACAAAAGAGAGGGCCCTCCCCAAGGGCCTTATCAAAGCAAGAGATGCATGGATCATGGTAATAGCTGCTTCGGGGATTTACTTCCTGTCGGCCTACGAGCTTAACCTGCTTGCATTTATCCTCTCTCCGGCTTTTCTGGCTGTATTGCTCGGCTACTCATATACAAAGAGGTTTACATCCATGTGCCACCTCTTTCTGGGCCTGGCCCTGAGCCTAGCCCCTCTGGCCGGTTGGATTGGAGTAAAGGGAAATGTAGAATTTCTGCCTCTGATCCTCAGCACCGGAGTACTTTTCTGGGTGGCGGGATTCGACATCCTATATGGCTGCCTGGACTATGATTTTGACCGGGAACAAGGCCTGTACTCAATACCGGCGAAGTGGGGAATAAATAAGGCCTTCTGGATTTCAGGCATATTCCACTTTCTGGCCTTTATCAGCCTTGTATCTGTGGGATTTCTGGCACATCTCAACTGGATATACTATTGCGGCTTACTGGCCACCTTTGCACTTTTGGTAATGCAAAGGCTGGTGGTAAACCCCCAAGACCTTTCCCGTATGAATATGGCATTTTTTACCTTTAACGGGGCCATAAGCATAATCCTGTTTACAGCAACGGCCATTTCTCTTATCTGGAAGGTCTGATGCCCGGGTTCGACATACCTGCCAATATTGTAGAGCAGACACGACTTGCACATAGTATTTTCCTGCTTACGGTCGATGCTCCTGCAATTATGGATTCCACCGACCCGGGGCAGTTTTGCATGCTTGAGGTTCAAGAAAATAACAGCAAAGACCCTCTGCTTCGCCGTCCTCTGTCCATTTACAAGACCGGATCAAACGGACAAATCAGCTTTCTCTATAAAGCGGTCGGCAAAGGCACCCGCCTGCTTTCAAAGCGGCGCCCCGGGGAAATAATAAGGGTTCTGGGACCGCTTGGGCAAGGCTTCAGATTAATCCATGATTGTACTTCCATACTGGTAGGCGGAGGGCTCGGCATTGCATCATTGCTTCTTTTGGCACAAGGCATCAAGCAATCCGGCAGACTCATTATCTTGATCGGGGCGAAAAATGCCGCTGAAATCCCGACCGTTGAAGACTTCTCCAGACTTACCCGATATTTTCATGTAGTAACCGAGGACGGGAGCCTTGGACAAAGGGGAATGATAACGGACTTGTTGGATCAAACACTCCAGGAAATTACCGGCACGGCCCGGATCTATACCTGTGGTCCGTGGTCTATGATGAAGGCCGTCTATCATATGGTTAGCAAAAGGAATATCCCATGTCAGGTCTCACTTGAAGCTGCCATGGCTTGCGGCATAGGACTGTGCCTGGGCTGTGCCATTCCGAAGTCGAATAGCCGGGGTTTTCTCCATGTATGCCAAGAAGGACCTGTATTTGATGCGGATCAAGTACATTGGGGACAAAATTCGTGATTAATCAAAAAAAATCAACCCCCATATCCCCCGATCTCTCAATCAGTATAGGAGGTCTTGGGCTTAAAAACCCGGTATTGCTTGCATCAGGGACCTGCGGTTACGGAATGGAATTGGATGATCTCCTTGATTTAGATCAAATAGGTGGAATTATAATAAAAGGCCTTTCTATAAGACCTCGTCCCGGAAATTCTCCACCCCGCTTAGTAGAAACACCCTGCGGCCTTTTGAACTCCATAGGCCTTGAAAACATGGGAATAGAGGCATTTCTCAGGGACAAGCTCCCTCTTCTGAGAAATATAAAGACACCTTTGATTGTCAACATCCTCGGGAACTCAGTTGAAGAATATTTTGAGATGGCGAGAAGGCTCGACGGGGCGGAAGGGATCAAGGCCATTGAGGTAAACATCTCATGTCCGAATGTAAAGGCAGGTGGTATTGCATTCGGGACAGACCCTGAAACAGCGGCAAGTGTAACTCATGCGGTTAAAAAAGCCACGGGCCTTCCCATAATAATAAAGCTCACGCCAAATGTGACCGACATCACCGAAATTGCCCGGAAAGTCGCATCCGCAGGGGCGGACGCCATTTCTCTCATAAACACACTTCTGGGTATGGCTATAGATATTAAATTCAGGCGTCCGGCCCTGGCAAACGTATTTGGAGGCCTTTCAGGCCCGGCGATCAAACCCGTTGCCCTGCGCATGGTCTGGCAGGTAGTTCGAGCGGTGGACATCCCGGTAATCGGTATTGGTGGTATCAGTACTCCGGATGATGCCCTAGAGTTCCTTATGGCCGGTGCAAGGGCGGTTGAAATCGGTACGGCAACACTCATAAGACCAGGTACTGCAGAGGAGGTGCTAACTGGAATCAGAGACTATATGAAGACCAACAATGTACAAAATGTGAAAAATCTTCGGTTACCTGCATAGTAATTGTTATAGGGTTTTACAGCTTTCAGGGTTAAACGTCCTTCTTAGTTGAAATAACAAAAGATATAAGCTCTAAAAATTATAAAATACGCTGTTAAAATGACTAAAAATACTCATTACATCCAGGCAAGAAAATCACAGTTAAATTTTTATAGGGAAGTACCTCTATATGTTAAAGGAGAGAAGGACAAATTTATTCTATATAAAAAACGGGGAATAACTATAGATGAAATGCGTATTAGAGAAAAAATATATCCGTCTGCCTTATATATCAAGGCATCAGACAAAATAAAAGGCATTCAAGAGGCACAAAGAGGATTTAATAAAAAAATAGAAAATGATATTAAATTAGGCCATCATGAAAAGGTCAGAGAGTCTCTTGTCAGTATTGTAAGAGAAACATTAGAAGAACCAAGAAGTGGAAGCCTTGAAGGTTTTTATGATACAGTGAATATTTTAGTCAGCGATTATTCAAAAGAGAATGATATTATTAAATATTTGATAGATATATCACATAAAGACTATTCAACAATTTTGCATTCTATCAGTGTCATGGCACTTGCCTTAGGTTTTGCATTTTATATTAATCTCTCAAAAGATGAAACAAAATTGCTTGGCTTGTGTGGATTATTACATGATATTGGTAAAACCAAAATTAACCCTAAGTTACTTAATGCCCAAAGAAAGCTAGATGATGAAGAATTTGAAGAGATTAAAAGCCATACATATAAAGGTTACAATATTTTAAAAGAATGTAAATTTAACAGTGAATATATTAAACACTTATCTCTTACTGCTCTTGAACACCACGAAAAATCAGACGGCACAGGATACCCACTAAAGAAAACCGAAGGTCAATTAGCAAAATTTTCCCCGATAATTGCCATTATCGACTGCTATGAAGCACTGACAAATGACGACAGACCATACAGGTGTGCGATGAGACCTTTTGATGCATTGAATGAAATTATTGGAACTGAGGTTAGGAGAGGCAAGTACAACAAAGAAATATTTACTCTATTTATTCAAAGCCTGGCTGCAAATGTCAAATAAAAATTCCAAGAGACCTTTTGGGATCATTTTAAAACATAACTGAACAACAAACTGCCAAAGATCGGCTAAACATTCTCGGCCTTGAATTTTTCAAGACCTATCTCTCTTATACGATTAAGATCTTCAATCCTGTTTGTCTGGGAAAAAAAACCAAATATTTTAGAAATTATATTATTCAATTTTCTGCACTCCCTTAAATCTTGAACATCTTTGCAATCCGCACACGTATCATATCCTTTGTCGATATTACATTTTCTGATTTTACAATTTTGGAAAATAGGCCTTTCCCCCCGGCAACCCCGGCATCTTTTACTTGTATATGATCCACATTTAGAGCAAACCAACCCGCAACATCCAACTATCACATTTTGATTGTTATCCGGCATTCCAGCCCCTCCTCCCGGAGAAAAATCCACTAAACTTTCAGGTATTGGCCCTGTCCCTGCTTGAGAACCCTGAATTACCCGCCCATCTCAATGGTACGGCCAGGCTCAGATATCTCCCGTTTTCTTCAAACATCAATCTTTTATCTACCATCATACTTAAAAAAGGCACGATCCTGTCCTGAGCTATTTCAGGGAAATTTGCCAAAATTCTCTTAAGTGAACGATGCCTCCGGCAGAAAAGATAGATGGCCCTGGATGTCCCTACAAGCCGATGCGTTGACGGTTCGGCCCCGACTCGTTTCTGGCTTATTATCAAAAAATCCCGGCCATCCCGGAAACTGAGGATGGGTGTGCTTAAAGGAGTTCGGTGAAGTTCGGCATAGCTTTTTTTCCATGCCCTTATCTTTTTCTTGACTGGTTGCCAAATCTTTTTCTGAAGCCCAAGATCGCCGCGATAAGCCTGGATCATAAAACTCATGGAATTGGAAATGTGAGATGGTAATATCTCAGCATAACTCGAATGGTTGGAAACAGTTTTAATATTGAAGGCATGGGGATCTTTCCACACAGGGCTTCCTAGACCGAGCCAGAAATGGACAAATCTTAAAGGACGAAATGGCAGAGCAAACTCGAGATTCCGCAAGGTTTCCTCTACATCCATAAGGTCACTGCCCGGGAAATGTAATATCAAATTTGAGACGTTTACTATGCCAAGCTCTTCGCAGTGTTTCATGATCTCAAGGTTCTGAATGGCTGTAGTCCCCTTGTTGAGCTTTTTAAGCAGTCTTGTGCTGAGGGCTTCGATACCTATTTGGACCTCTTGTACCCCTGCAATCTGCATAGCCTCCAACACATGTCTGGGGGTTGTCGCCCGTATCTCGGCAAAAAGGCGAAGGTCCTTGTCCAGCCTGCTAAGCCCGGCAAAAATATCTTCTGACCTCTTTATAGGAAGCAGGTTGTCCATAAAGGCAACAGAAAGCGTCTTGTACTTTGTGGTCAGTTTATCAATCTCAGATACTACCTGTAATGGACCCTTTGACCTGTAACCGCTCCACTGCAGATTTAGATTGCAAAAGGCACACCCCGAGTATTTCGAAGTCCTTTTTGGCTTACGCCACCAGCATCCCCGGGATATCTCGGCCGGCAATGTCGGAAAAAAGGTCTTCTGGGGACTGAAGGTCTTGAGCAGGTTAAAGTAGTCATCGTAGTCAGGGGGGGGGAGATTACTCAGTGTCTCCATTTGGCTGAAGGCAGTCGGAATCTCATTACTTGCGGTCTTTTGCGAAATAACCCCGGTTATTGGAGGTATTTCCTCGTGACCGCCGGAAGCCCTGAGGTAACGAACCAGTGAGCTCAGCGGGACCTCGCCCTCACCATTTACCACAAAGTCTGCTTCGGGTACCAGTTGAAACAGGTTCCGGGTTGATTCTCCGGCAAACATAGACCCGCCTATAACAATACAGAGATGAGGAAACCTCCGTTTTATGCGCTTGATAAAATAGAGAGCGGATGTGAGTTGACAAAGACATACGGAAAAACCGATCAAACCAAAGCCTCCCCAATCTGTGCCGTCGATAAAGGCATCTGACACCTTCTTGACTTGAGCGGCCAAAGTTTTGAGACCCGCCTTACGGAAAAGAGGATTGCCGGAAATCTCCCGGCAGAAGACCCTTTCTATGCGCTCGAACTGCTCAGGGACCAATAGAGCGGCATATACGGTTTCCGCCAGCCACGTCCTTTCAGAGACAACCTGATAGAGCTTGTAATTGATGGTCTCTGCTACCTTTAAATAGAAATGATGTGCATCTATTTCCAGGTCGGGAAACTGCTTATCCAGATATGCCTTCAGCGCTCCAAGTTGAATGGAAGGACGGCTGAAAAGAGGCCATGGTGTTGAAACCAAAGCAATGCGCTTCAATGAACCGATTTTTCTCCTTTCCCTTTCAGTTATTATGTATTCCGTATTTTAGATCCAGCTACTCAGATATTTCATGATCTATTATGGACAAAAGGAATGAGGCCGGGTTGCCCAACTCGGCATAAAGGCATCTTTCATCTTATCCATGGAAGTAATATATGATTTAAGGTCTATTACCGGTGAATCGTTGAAGGCATCAATTGAATCAATCCGGATGATGTTGGCTTCGATAGATAAAATCTTACAGACTGAAAGACCTATAAGATTAGGCCTGCAAGGTGAATGACATGCAAATATACCTGTTAAAGGGTTGTTCATATTATGTCTGGGATGAACACGCAAGACGCTTCTTTTCTCAGGAATATCATTTTTATGAAACCAATATAGCACTATTACATGGGAAAACTGATCCAGTCCCAAAAGTGCATCGGCATACTCCTCGTAAATCTCAATGGTCTCAATTCCTGAATCCTTTTTTATCTTTCCTACCGCAAAGAGCTGAAAAACATCCATTTAGCCCCCTTGATCACGCTGAAAATATTAACAATGCATATCATGAAAACAGCACGCACATTAACGATATATAGTGGAAAATATATTGTTATCAAACCTATTTCTCCTCTCAGAGATTCAAAGAATAATTGTATTTTTCCCTCTCTTTCAAGATCACCATAGCATACAACACCTATCGTTAAAAATGTCGTCCTGAAATGAGGCCAGGACACGATAGTGGCTTTTTACTCAACCCAATATGTCAATATCCTTTCATCTCGTTCTCAGTAAACGGTTTTGCCGGCGACTTTCCCAGTATTTGTGTCATAATGGTGTTCATTGTCTTGACATCGTTATCGAACCCACCATGCGAGGTGCTGGTGGTAACGCCCCTTTTACCGTTTGAATAGTGGATAGACATTCCTGGATGCAAGGTCAACTTTTTTGCATAACGCTGCATTCCCAGCAGAGGCCTGTCGATCTGCCGCTCAAGAGCACGGGATACCAGGCAGAGTAATGATTTACGGTAAACAAAAACAACATTGTCTTCCAATTCAAGCCGTTCCGTGAGGTTGTATATAGACAGCGCAGGCAGTCTGACTTTTGCTGTGCCTGTATTCTGCCCATTCAACCTTGGTTCATAGTGTTCTTTGTAGAAATCAATTGAGCAGGCAGGGGCCATCAGACTGCAGGTCTTGATCAAATCCGGTAAATCGAGGACATCTAGGGCGTGCAGCAGGTGACCGAGGAGAATAGCACCGGTACTGTGTCCGGCCAGGTGAATTTTCAGTTGAGTATCATGTAGTGCCTCGGCAAACGCCTTGATGACAAATAAACCGTCGCTTATTTTGCCTTCCTTTTGATGCTGGAAAGGCATACGGGCATCGTTTTTCATCTCTTCCCAGATGGGAGTGACCGGCTTGCGCACGAAGTCTTCTATCAACAGGTCACTCTGTTCAATCAGTTTATTCTGCAGGTCTCGAAAAAATCCTTCGGTACGCTCGCTGCTGAAGGCGCGGACCACGGCATCCTTAAATTCCTCAACCAGACCCGTGTCGTACATGATATGGAAGGGATATATGCCGTTGCGTTTAAAGCCGTCCTTTAATGCCGCGACACGTTTTGCCGATGCAGCGGGGTTGTTCAGGCCTCCATGGGCATAAATCAGCAAATGGTTGTATGCCTTGGTGTGTAAGGATTCCTTAATGAGTTTCACCGTTTTAAGGATATCTTCTGCCTTGCTCCAGTAATCACCGCGTTCTTTCAATTTACCATCATCAAAATGCACGAAGTGGCCTGCGATTTCCAGCCTTTTGGGTGCCGCCTTGCCTGTTTCAGCATCAATAGTAGACAGTGAGCGGGAGGTGAGCCCGAAGATGTTCGGAGTCGGAATGGCCAGCCGAAATACCCAGCCGTCATTTATATTTTGCAGCCAGTCTTCGTATAACCAGAGGGCGAAGCCCTTGGAGCCCCATCTCGGGCCCCAAGAATTCTGGACAATGAAGCCCTGACTGTTGTAGCCGATAATGGCAAAGGCATGGCCGCCTTCAATAGTATTCGAAGGCAGGATAGCGGCCGGATCTTTATCCTTCGCTGTCTTCGGGTTGAACCAGCCGGAGTGGACGTCGGCTGAAACATAGATGGCACCGACTTCATTGAGCGCTGCATGGTAGTCGTTGATTTCCGGCCGCAGTCGATAATATGCACCGACTGTACATGACCGGGCTGCCTTGGCCCGCTCTATGGTCAAATCCCCAGGATCATCCACTGAATAAGGCCACTCCTCTTCGCTGCAGACACCCATGTTTTTCCAGCCGCGTATCGCTCCCCGGCAGCTCGATCCCGCGTAATCTTCACCTGGCCATTCGTCATGCTTTTTGGCCATTTCATAAATCATCCGCGGACTGGCCTTGAATTGCAGATCTCTTTTCTTGACGTTCAGCAGATTAATGACGGCCGCCAGACCGAAACCGGTACAGGCCCCTTCCTCGCCCTGATCAAGGACATCGGATCCACTGCGGTTATCAATTTCAGGCTGCAGCTGAACCAGGGCGGGCTCATACATGCGGTCCCTAATGTCCGGTGTATCCTTCCTTGCATTGAGAATGCGTTTTTCCCCCGCTATTTTTACTTTTGGAAATGATTTTCGTGCCATATCTCCCTCCTCTCTTGTCTTTACTATCAAGATGGTGATATTTATTGTCAATGCCTGTCTCTTACCGGCCTGGAAAATAAAAAAGTCCGTCCCATCCGTGGGATAGACCATTAGGATTTTTTTATTCCTTATAGTGGTTCATTCCCACCATCGATCCTGGAAACTACGTATTTTTTGAATTAAATTAAGCAATATCCCTCAAGATTTGTACATTATAATCTTGTATTGTCCTATAAACAAATAAGAGGAGTAAATCATATCCATGATCTTGTCAGCTTACCATAAATTGGACAGTCCATTTGTTGCCGACACAACATACAGACCCTGATGACATGATACAAAGTATCATGTATCTTCCTCTGTTGTGAAAACATATGATAGTAGTCCGAACAATCCGGAATCCGATTACAGGCAGAGACCTGTAGACAATCTTGTTTATCCGATCCTCCGGCAGCGGTTGGGGGGGCTGGTCCGTCCGTATATACCCCGCACAATCCTGGCTACAATATTCAGCCTTATCGTGTCCGGGCTGAATGGTGCAATAGCCTGGCTGGTAAAACCTGCAATGGACAAAATTTTTGTCGAGGGTAATTATAAATATATATATCTGCTGCCTCTTGGGATTATTATTCTTTATATCTTCCGTGGTGCATGTAGTTTTATCCAGTCATACCTTATGCAGACTGCGGGGATGAAGCTGGTCCGGGATTTAAGAAACCGGTTTTTCTCTCACCTTATTCGTCTGCCGGTATCTGTTATA
>Ga0190347_1000033_pt1 | contig 38159 bp, 36 predicted proteins | sample 48721356_MG_FD_161652 | JGI IMG/M metagenome (GOLD analysis project Ga0190347, IMG submission 161652) | Hydrothermal vent microbial mat bacterial communities from Southern Trench, Guaymas Basin, Mexico - 4872-13-5-6_MG | ecosystem: Environmental > Aquatic > Marine > Hydrothermal vents >...
GAAATACAAATCTGGGTTTAACGACATCCTATACTGCTTCTTCAAAGTATACATCAGTAAACCAGAAATTTGAGATGGCCTCGTCTCTTGGCTTTTATCGTGAGGGCGATAGTAGTACATGCCTCCGCCACCAAAGGCCAGGCTTGTCTCGGGAGTATAGAAGAGAACAGGAAGGCCCAAAAATCCGCTCGTTTTTTCTTTCGCCTTCTGTTTTTCTCCTCCACCCTGGTTGCTTTTTTCGACCTGACTAAAGGATGACCAAGGAGCAAGGAGAATCGCCATCACTAGAAATAAAGCCACCATTATCTTTGGTGGGACAAATTTATTTGCCTTATAAATCTCCATCTTTAGACTTTACCAACCTCCATCTTTGGAAAGGAGCAAAAATTTCCAAATAAGGCCATTTCCTCTTCGTCGTGTTAATTCTCAATTAGGCCATCCCCAATTTTGCAAAAAATCAGGTAAATAGGCAAGCTGTCACCAGTTTTATCACCAGTTTTTACACTAGCTTTTTTTGGAATAAGCGACCGTTTTCGCCGGAATAATCAAGCATCAGCAATGCTCTTCCCCATCCTCATACTCGAAGACTTCGTCCAGAGGAACGTTGAAGACGCGTGCGATCCTGAAGGCCAAAGCGAGAGAAGGCACATACTTTCCCTGTTCAAGGGCGACGATTGTCTGCCGGGTACATTTAGCCCTATTAGCAAGTTCCTCCTGTGTCATTTCGCCGTTTTCAAAGCGGAATTTTCTTATGTTGTTTTTTATCTTAGCTTTCGCCATGGCCGCTCATCCTTGCGTAAAGAACCAGAGTAGCGATAGCGTGGGAAACAAATCCCAAGAAGTAGGTGGTTATTCCCAGAAGCCACACCCATCCTACCGGGAGGTCGACATCATGGAGATAGACTTTATAGTAAGCATACAGGGCCAAACAGATGATAAATACGTAGATCATCAAGGAAAAAAAGCCTGTGGTATAAGCCCGCTTGGAGATGAACTCGTCCCGTTCATCTTTCTCAAGTGTTTTTCCTGAGGATGGAGTGCGGGTAAAGATCAGCATGAGAAAGTAACTCACGAAGCCGGCCGTGAAGACTGTACGTGTAAGCGTGACCCTCGTGTCATTGTCGAGAAAAGTCCTCGGCCCTCCCCCCAGAAAAAAAATGGCATACGCTGCAATCAGGGCAGTGCCCCATATAAACAGCCCCCAAACGGCCCGTTTCTTTAGCTGCGTCATGGCAACCTCCTTACAAGTTTAACGGCCAATCTGGCCCTAGTAATAAAAGCATTACATATTGTAAATTTTTTTAGACTTTTTGTCAATAATATTTGGCATTATGTAATATTTTTCTGGCATTTAAAGAAGCTTGGACGTGCTCTCCATTGACGAAAACAAGCTGGTCGGCTCTTCTCCTCCTTCTTTATAAATAATTTCCCCCCCTAATTTCCCCTCTAAAGGTGATTTACATAATCAAAGCAATATAAGTATACTTTTTTTTCAAAGTACTAGAATATCAAAAAAAATAATAATTACTAATAAAAATGAAAACTCAGCAGAAGGCAATAATAAAGCCCCAGAGCTGGAAAGAATGCCCTTTCTTTGAAATCAGCAATTCTTCTCTTGGTGTGTCTTTTTTCTGTCGACTTTCCAAAAAAGGAGCTTTTTGATTAAAAGGAGAAAAACTTGATTTCTGTAAGGGCGCCAAAACAATCATCACTAAAGGCGTCAAAAAGGAGAAAAAATTTAATGTCTGGTACTCAGATCTCAAAATCCCAATTATTGAACGAACTCCACCAGATAAAGCAAGATTATAGCTTTTTCCTCACCACCGTTGATCATTTAAATGATGGGGTTGTTTTAGTTCAGGATGAAGTAATCAAATATGCTAATAATAAATTTGCCGACCTCATCGGTTATAAAAAAGAACAAATAATAAATGCCCCCTATCTAAAATTCATTCCCCCTGAGGAACTACCAAAAGTAGCTGAAATACACAAGAAACGATTAAAGGGGGAGAAGACCCCCTCCCGGTACGAATCAGCTCTTCTTCACCGAGAAGGGCGGAAAATATTTGTTGAATTTACCATCAACGAAATTTCTTATAAGGGAAAACCAGGAGTATTGGCACTAATTAGAGATATTTCAGAAAGAAAACGTCTCGAAAATGAAATTAATGAAAGAGCGGCCTTTCTAGAAAGTATTCTTGAAAATGCGCCCGAAGCTATTGCACTATATGATCCTGCGGGGAAGCTTATTCAAGTTAACCGAGCCTTTCATAATTTTTTTGGTTTTTCCCAGGAAGACATCAAAAAAGGTCAGGCCCAAATTGCTCCTAATAACTTAATCAAAGAATCAAACGAATTATTAGAAAAAGCCCGCGCTGGTCAAACAGTCCGCATAGAGACCACCAGAGTAAATAAAAATGGTGAATCATTAGCCGTCAGAATCATCGCTTCTCCTATTAGAAAAGACAACAAAATAATTGCTATCTTTATTATTTGGACGGATTTAACCAAATTGAAGAATTTTGAAAAAAAAGTCCAAAAAATAGAAGAACGATTCCGAGCCATCTTTGAAGGCTCCCGTGATGCAATCTTTATTGCTGATGAAAATGCCCGATTCATTGAAGTTAATCAAGCTGCCTGTGAACTGACTGGATACTCCAAGGAAGAACTTCTAAAAATGAGCATCCCCGATCTTCACGAAAAGAGAGATCTCCACGCTTATAAACGATATTTTCACCGTATTATGAAAGGAGAATCCATCCTTAGCGAAGCGAAAATTCTACGGAAAGACGGAACCAAAGTTGATGCAGAATTCAGCAACAAGAGAATACTCATTGATGGAATCCCCTACATGCACACCGCAGCTAGAGATATCACCGAATGGAAAAAAGATAAAGAAAAAATCAAAGCATCCCTAAAAGAAAAATCAATTATGCTCCAAGAAATCCATCATCGGGTAAAAAATAATTTACAGATAATTATTAGCCTGATGAGAATTCAAGCCAGGCGTGCTAAGCACAAAGAAACAAAGCAACACCTGCGAACACTCCAAGATCGGGTCTTTTCTATGGCTAATGCTCATGAGCATTTCTACAGACAGCCTGAATTGGATAAGATTAATATCGCTACTTATATAAAAGGAATGGTTGACCATCTTTGCTTTTTGCACAACAAGAGTGAAAAAGAAATTAAAATTGGCCTCGATTTAGAAGAAATCTACCTTGCTTTAAATAAAGCTATCCCTTTTGGCATGTTATTAAACGAAATAGTTACCAATACCCTTAAACATGCTTTTCCAGGTAAAAAGAAGGGCGAGCTTTCAATACGCCTCTACCGAGATGGAAATAAAAGAATCAGGCTTTATGTTGCCGATAATGGCGTCGGAATTCCAGAGAGTGTCGACCGTAATAACCCCGAAACAATGGGCCTCCAATTAATTAATGACTTAACCCACCAGATTGGCGGAGAAGTTAAGATAAAAAACGATAAAGGGACCAAGATTAACATTATTTTTCCCGAAAAAAATTGAGGCGAGGGGGCCCGGAAACCCGGGCCCGGTGAAACAAGAACAAAGGCCTATCTTAAGATAGCCTTCTTCTCCCTTCTTTTGCTTTCTTCTTTTTTATAAAAGACGTAAGAAAACTATCAAAATTCTCATCAAACAATAGAAACTGAAGAAAAATTTTGGAAAAACTAGGAAAAGCCCTAATGTTGACAATGGCTATCTTAAGGTGATAAATAAGTTTTGCTTCCAAGGAGGTTTTTATGAGCAAAAAATTTCAATTAACTAAAATTATAACCTCGTCCCAAGCTAAAAATCAGACTAATCGTCTCCAAAAATTGTCTGGAAGCCCAACATGCTTTATGGCGCTCCAAGCTAAAAATCAGACTAATCCTCCCCGCCAAGCAAAGAATGGCCTCATCCTGCTAGCCGCCGTGCTGTTGACCCCTCTCCTTTTCTTTACCCCCTTCCTCAATGGTAATCCCCAAGCTAAAAAAATTACCTATGAGCAGGCCTATCTAAACGGCAAACCGCGCCTCTTAAAAAATATCCCTTCTCTTCGGGGTTGGCTGGACGAAAAACATTACCTGCTTTTCGAGCGAGGCCAAAAGAACCAGCCAGCTATCCTTTATAAAATTGAAGCCCCCACCGGCCAAAAGGAAATCTTAATTGATTATGGGAAAATTCAAAAATCTTTACCCTCCGAACTAAAGGCCACTGCTCATGTCACTCAATCCAAAGACTATCAAACTCTGATTTATTATTTCAATAACGACCTTTACCTCTACCAATATAACGCCCACCAATTCCGGCGGTTAACAGCAACGCCAGCTCCTGAACAAAATCCGAAACTCTCTCCTGATGAAAAATTTCTGGCCTACACGCGTCAAGGCAACCTCTATTGTCTCGACCTAGAAAGTGGCTTAGAGTATCAATTAACCACTGATGGATCATCGACTATCTCTAATGGCTGGGCCTCATGGGTTTACTACGAAGAAATCCTCGGACGCAGCTCCCGGTACGCTGCCTTCTGGTGGTCTCCTGATAGTCAACATCTGGCTTTTCTGCGCTTTGACGAAAGTCCGGTACCCACTTTTCCTCTTTTCCGTTCCGGAGGCCCTCACGGGGAATTGGAAATAGAGCGCTATCCCAAAGCTGGCGATCCCAACCCTTATGTTCGACTCGGCGTTGTTTCCCGCCGGGGAGGCTCCATCACCTGGGCCAATATCCCTGAAAAAGCAGACCATTACATTGCCTGGCCCTTTTGGCTGCCAAATGGTCAAGGCCTAACTTTTCAGTGGATGAACCGCCAACAAGATCACCTTATTATCTATCTGATGAATTTAGCTAACGGCCAAATAAAAAAAATATATGAAGAAAAACAACCCTCTTGGGTAGAGTTTCTTGAAGACTTATATTTTTGCCAAGACCAGCCCCTATTCCTGGTAAGAAGCGATCAAGATGGCTGGGCCCATCTTTATCTATATAACCTCGAAGGAAAACTCGTCCGCCGCTTAACTCAAGGAGAATGGACAGTAACCCAAATTGCTCTTGTTGACGAATTGCATAATAATTTATATTTTGTCGCCCGTCAAGAACCCACTACTGAATCTCATCTTTTGGTGATTAATTTTGATGGAAGGGGACTTAAACGCTTAACTCAAAAACCAGGTACTCACCGCGTATTGGTTGCCCCTCAAGGAAAATACTTCCTTGATTACTTTTCCAATCTCACCACCCCAACCCAAGTTAATCTTCACCGCGGCGATGGTCGCCTGGTTAAAAAACTTGGTGATGCCACCACCCCTCTTCTGGCTGAATACAATCTCCCCCAAAAACAACTTTTAACAATTACTACTTCCGATGGTTGGAAACTTCCGGCCTACTGGATTCTCCCGCCCAATTTTGACCAAAGCAAAAAATACCCAGTCTTATTCATGATTTATAGCGGACCCGGATCGTCCACGGTGAGCAATTCCTATCCTTCACTTTCTTCGCTGTATCTGGCTCAAGAGGGGATAATTATTTTTAGCGTTGACCATCGTGGTTCAGGCCATTTTGGTAAAAAAGGGATGTCTTTGATGCACCGCCGCCTTGGTCATTGGGAAATGCACGACCTCATCGAAGCCGTCAAATGGCTCCGCCAAAAGCCCTTCGTTGACCCCACGAAGATTGGGATTACTGGGGGCAGCTATGGAGGTTACACTACCTGCTTGGCTCTAACCTACGGAGCTGATTTCTTTACCCACGGTTATGCTCGCTCCTCGGTGACCGATTGGCGTCTTTATGACACGGTTTACACCGAACGTTATATGGATCGTCCCCAAGAAAACCCCGAAGGCTACCAGCAAAGTTCAGTCTTGACCCATGCGGCCAAACTGAAGGGAATTCTGTTTATGGCTCATGGAGATATGGATGATAATGTCCACATGCAAAATACTATCCAACTCATCAGCCGCCTGATGGACCTAGGGAAAAAATTTGAGTTTATGGTTTACCCTGATCAAAGACATGGTTTCCGGGCCAAAAAAAGAGAGCATTCCAATCGGCATTTTGTTGACTTTTGGTTTAAACAGTTCTTAAATCGTTAACACAGGAATTTTAATTGGTTGAATGGCTAAACTTTGAAAATTGCCCCGTATGCTCAAGGAGAAATATCGTCTTATTCAAAAAAGGTAATTTCCCCCCCCATAATTTAGGTCCCGAGGCCGTCAAGATTACCGACAGCAGCTACGGTCGCCTCTGGAGTTTATTCCTGTGTCAAGATTGTGGTCATATTTTTGCTAACCCCTGCCCTTCCCCTTCCACCGTGGCGCAATTGTACCGACAAATTAATGATCCAGCCTACGAAGAAGAAGCAGTGGGGAGAGCGCAAAATTTTAAACCCATTTTAAATCAACTGGATAGATATTTTCCTCAGAAAGGAAAATTACTTGATATTGGTGCTGCCACCGGGATATTCCTCGCCTTGGCCCGGGAGAAAGGTTGGGAAGTAAGTGGTATTGAACCTAGTGTTTGGGCGGTCGGGGTGGCGGCGAAAAAATATAATCTTGACCTAATTCCCGCCTCTTTTGAAGAAGCCAAACTACCAGCTAATTATTTCCAGGTAGTAACCATGATTGATTTTATTGAACACATTCCTCACCCTCTGGAAGCAGTGAGAAAAGCGGCCCATCTTCTTGAGCCTCTAGGAGTACTAGTTATCGTTACTCCCAACATCAAAAGCTTAGCTGCTCGAGTGGCGGGTGCAAAATGGTGGCATTTCCGCCCCGCCCATTTAGCTTTTTTCACCGCCTCCAGCCTGCAAAAACTCTTGGCGGAAGCTGGTTTCCAAACCAAAAAATCCTCCAGTTACTCATGGACTTTCAGTCTTTTCTATCTTATCTCCCGGTTTCGATTTTTACGTCCAATCTGGAATCAGCCAAAAGTGGCTTTGCTTACTAAAAAAGTTCGGGTAAAATTAGCTCTTGGTGATTCATTTTTAATTTATGCCCAGAAAAAAGAATAAAAAAATGAAAATAAAACCCTACATCCGGGGCATAAGACTAGAGCGTTGGCCGCGCAGCCTGGCCATCTTTGCCGGAACCATTGCCTACTTTTTTCTCTTCCCCAATGCCTTGGAGCTCACCTCATTCAGTCACTTTATCAAAATATCTCTCCTAGCTTTTGCTCTAACCTGGGGAATTTCAACAGCCAACTATATCGTTAACGAAATTGTTGATGCCCCCTTTGATATCTACCACCCTACCAAGCGCCACCGTCCTTATGTAAAGGGTGAAGTTCACCCCCTTCTTTTCTTATTTCTTCATGTCATTTTGACCGTGGGTTGTTTGCTGACGGCCTACTATCTTTTTTCTTGGGCTTTTTTCCTGTCTTTGCTTCTTCTCCTTCTAGCCGGCTTTATCTACAATATTAGGCCCATCCGTACTAAAGACGTTCCCTTTTTGGACTCGGTCTCCGAATCCGCCAACAATCCCATCCGTTTTTTAATCGGTTGGTACGCCTTTGCCCCTAGCAGCAAATGGCCCCCTCTAACTCTGCTTATGGCTTGGTGGGCTTTTGGCAACTTTCTAATGATCGCCAAAAGACTCTCTGAGTTTCGGTTTCTAAAAGACAAAGCCAGCCTTTACCGGGCCTCTCTAAAGAAATATACAAAGACCAATCTTTTAGCGGGAATGATCAGCAGCGTGGGGCTATTTTACCTTTTCTATATCATCTTTGCTCTTCAATACCAATTGGAATCATTTCTAGCCTTGGGAGTAATCCTACTGATTTTTATTGGGGTGATTTTTAGAAAGACTCTCCAAGAAAAAGAAGTGATGGAAGAACCAGAAAGATTAGCCAAAGATAAGCGATTTTTGTTTCTCTTACTCATCATTCTCATCGGTTTTATCTTCGCCGTGCTCTTGGATCAAGTAGGAAGTTAAGCCGCCGGGCCACCAAGGAAGACGATGGTGGCTAACCCTGATCATCAACATCAACTCCTCAAGATATTCTTATTCTAGTTATTGTTTCATCATCTTGGCATTGCTGCCAATCCCCCGGGAGAATCGCCAAGACCATGATAGGGTAGGTAATAGCTTCTTGTTTGAAGGAAAAACGGTGACCGGCACTAGGCAGGACGGTTGTCTTTAAAAATGATCCACGCCAAAATAGGGTGCCCCTCACCGTTTTTCCAGCCGCGCCATCACAGCGGTGAAGATGCTGCCTAATCCCTCAAAAATTTGCTATTATCTAGGCAGTTATGTTACATTTGCTCTGAAATATATCGGGGAGATACCCATGGAGCTTATAGAAACAATCCTTAAACTCTTCTTAGCTGTGGGGCTGGGAGGGCTGATTGGGTTGGAGAGAGAATCAAGCCATAAACCCGCTGGCTTTCGCACCAACATCCTCATCTGCTTGGGGGCAACAATGATGATGATTCTCTCCACCCTCTTGCTGGGTCAAAAAACAGCCACGGCGAGTGATGTGACCCGCATCGCGGCTGGCGTCATCACCGGCATTGGTTTTATCGGTGCGGGAACCATTATCCACGCTCGAGGCATGGTCACTGGACTGACTACCGCAGCCACCATCTGGGCGGTAAGTGGGCTGGGGCTCGTTATTGGGGCCGGCTATTATTTAATCGCTCTCCTCTACGCGGGTATAGTCATCCTCACTCTTATCATTTTTCGCCAGTTCGAAGAACAATTTCTTAAAAAAAGTCAATTTACTTACACCCTCAAAACCAGGCCCCTACCTCAAATTCTCTCCAAGTTAAGACAGCTTGCTTTCCATGAAGGGATAAAATTTAACGAGATTTCACTAAAAAAAGAAGAACAGTTCCAAGTGCTTAAACTCAGTTTTAATACCTCTGAAGAAAAAGAACACCGCTTCAACCAAGCACTTCTCCAACTTGATGGCCTCCAGGAAATACAAATTGGTTGAAACAAGCCTCCTTATCGCCACTCATAATCAAGGAAAAGTCAAAGAAATAAGGAAGCATTTAGCCTCTCTCCCTCTGAAAATTATCTCTCTGGCTGATTTAGGGATTGACAAGGAATATCAAGAAACAGGTTCAACCTTTGCCGCTAATTCTCGGGGCAAAGCCCTGTATTATGGACGTTTTACCCAGGAGTTAATTCTAGCTGAAGACTCGGGATTAGAGATCGAAGCGCTCCAAGGAGCTCCTGGTGTTTATTCGGCACGATTTGCCGGCCCAAGGGCTTCTGACGAGGACAATATTCAGAAAGTATTAGCTCTTCTTCAAGGAGTCCCTCATCCCCAACGAAAGGCTCGCTTCATCTGCTGGTTGACTTTGGCCCAAGAGCAACAAATCATCACCGAAATCCAAGGAAAAGTGGAAGGCTACATCACCGAAGCCAAGAAGGGGAAATATGGTTTTGGCTACGATCCTATCTTTTACTATCCACCCTGGCAAAAAACTTTGGCCGAATTAACTCCGGAGGAGAAAAACCGAATTAGCCATCGAGGCCAAGCTTTAACCCAACTCCACCAATTCCTTACCAACTTTCTTGGGCGCGCTAACCATCGATAAAAAAAGGGGCCTCACCAGAAGCCCCTTTATTTCCTCGTCGAAGAAGAGCTCTAATTCTACCTTTAACTATCTTTACTTTTGCCCCAACTGAAATTCATTGCGAAGAATTGGAACCAATGGTTATTTTGTCTTTTATCTCTTCAAAGACCTTTTCGCCAATTCCTCTTACTTTCATGATATCTTCAACTCTCTTAAACTTACCATTTTTGGTCCGGTAATCCACTATTCGCTGAGCAATTTGTGGCCCAATCCGCGGTAAAGTTTGCAACTCAGCCACTGAGGCAGTATTAATATTCACCTTCTTGGGTGGAGCCGCTGATGAGGCTACAGGATTGAAAACCAACCAGAAAAGAAAAGCTAATAGCCCGAGAGAAACCGTTAGTTTTAATTTTTTGGCCATGAATAACCTCCTTTCAACTTATCTTAGTTGCAAAGGAGGGGCCAACTTTTAACTCCTCTTAAGTTGTTGCCTATCAATAAGATTGCTGCTCGCCAGCAATTCCAACTATCAACTGGTATTAACAGTCCCCCCAATCTTTTGACTACTTTAAAAGACATCTCCATCCTAATCGACCAGCTCAACTTAGCGTGCTTTTATAGCTGAAGGCCTAAATTAAAGATTAGAGTTTGTCCCCAAGTGACGGCAAACAAAATCGAACGAAAGGCGAAGGAGAAGGTCGGAGCCACATTGAAGATTTAGCCTTCCGGAACCGTCCCTCAAAGGAACTCGGGCGCCGAGCGCCTATTGAGCACGGCTCGTTTAGAGTTTTGAAACTCATCTTAACAGAGAATAAAGTCCAAGGGTTCGAATTGATCGGCCGCAGTTTCGCCGGCGCCGGGAAGGGAGGTGAAGGAATGGCGTTAAAAATCTCGACCGAAGCGGAGACATTTTCCTTCGCCTTAACGTAGCAACTCATTCCCGTCACTTGAGGACAAAAACAACGATTAAGACCAAAAGAAAACAAATCGAAAATGCATCTAACTTAGGAACGAGGATGACTTTTGGCGTAAACTTCCAATAGTTTTTTCAAATCCAGATGGGTATATTTTTGTGTGGTGGCTAAGCTAGCATGCCCGAGAAGTTCTTGAATAATTCTTAAATCGGCGCCCCGGCTTAATAGATGCGAGGCAAAGGAATGCCGTAATGAATGGGGGCTTATCTTTCTTCTTATGGCTGCTTGCTTGAGGGCCTTATCGACAATCCTTTCCACTGAGCGAGCAGTTAGCCTTCTTCCCCGGTAATTAACAAAGAGCGGCTCTGCCTCGACTTGCCCTTTATTTATCTGCCACCGGCTTTTTAAATACTGCTTTAACTTCTCTTCGGCTTTGGATCCAAAGGGAACAATTCGCTCTTTTCTTCCCTTTCCTCTGATCCGCAGAAAACGATGATTTAAATTCAAATCTTCTAAATTGATCCCAACCAATTCACTAACTCGCACGCCGGTGGCATATAACAACTCCAAGATGGCATCATCCCGTCGATCAAGCGGCCGGTCTCCCGAAGGGCGGTCAAGAAATCGATTAATTTCTTCTTCGGTTAAAAAAGAAGGCACATTTTTTTCTAGGCGTGGGGAGGCCAACACTTCCGCTGGGTTATTCTTGATAAATCCTTGGCGTTGACAATAACGAAAGAAAGAGCGCAGAGTGGCCAACTTGCGGGCCACCGATGTTCTTTTTAATCCTTGGGCATAAAGAGAGGCTAAATAACTCCGTAGAAAAGTGGGGTCAATTTTTGACCAGGAAGTCTGCTGGTGGTGGCAAAAGAGCTCAAATTGCGCTAGATCGCGGCGATAATTGCTGATGGTATGCGGCGAAGCATTTTTTTCGTGGCGTAAATATTGGAGAAAAAGATTAATCTGTTTTTTCATCCTTTTCTTCCCCAGCCGGGCTCTCTTCTTCATAGTCGCATTTTGGGTTGGCACAGACAAGAACAAGCTCTTTTCCTTTCTTCTTCTTCAGAAAAACTGAACTTGAACACTGAGGACATTGTTTAAGAACGGGTTCATCCCAAGTGGCAAATTCACAGCTAGGGAAACGACTGCAGCCATAAAATATCTTGCCGCGCCGGGACTTGCGTTTGATCAATGTTCCCCCACAGTTTAAAGGACAGGGCAAGCCTGTTTCTTGAGCTTCTTTTTTGACAAACTGACAGCGAGGATAATTGGAACAGGCTACAAATCGTCCATACCGGCCTTTCCTGAGGACTAGTTCACCACCACATTCAGGACACTTTTCCGCCAATTTTTTCACTTCTTTTTTAACCAGGCTCTCCCGGAAAGTACACTCAGGAAAGCCTGAGCAAGCTTTAAATCGGCCAAAACGGCCTTCTTTGATCACCAGCGATCGGCCACAAACAGGACATTTCTCTTCCAAAGGAATCCCCTTTTGTTTAATCCCTTCTTGCTGACGAGCCTGGTTTAAATCTCGATCCAACAATTGATAATAATCGCGCAGATATTCAATCCATTTCTTCTCCCCTTCGCTGATCAAATCCAACTCTTCTTCCAGCCGAGCCGTAAACTGAAAATCCATCAAATCAGGGAAGTTCTGAATGAGAAAATCAGTGACATAAAGGCCCAGTTCCGTGGGAATAAATTTCCCCTTTTCCTTAATCACATAAACCCTATCTTGCAGAGTGGCAATAATGGGAGCATAGGTGCTCGGCCGTCCAATCCCCCGGGCTTCTAGTTCCCGCACTAAAGTTCCCTCTGTAAACCGCGGCGGTGGCTGAGTAAAATTCTGTTTGGACTTAAGCTCTAAAAGCTCGAGACGCTCTCCTTCCTGAGCTACTGGTAAATTCACCGGCAAATCTTCATTTGCTTTCTCTCCATTCTGTTTAGATTTAATCTTTTCTTGGGCATCTGATTTAAATAAGGCCAAAAATCCATCAAATTTAACCACTTCTCCCTTGGCTTGAAATCCATATTGGCCAGCTTCAATTTCAAACACAGTTTCCTGTATTTGAGCGGCACTCATCTGAGAGGCAATAAACCTCCGCCAAATTAAGCGATAAACATTATATTCCTCGGCTTTTAGATATGGTTTAACCTTCTCCGGCGGCAGGTCAAAATAAGTCGGACGAATGGCTTCATGAGCATCTTGAACCTTTTTCTTGTTTTTATAGACTCGAGCTTTGGGGGGTAGATATTCAGGAGGGAAATTCTCGCCGATATATTTTTTAGCCCCGGCTAAAGCCAAAGGAGAAACTCGTACCGAATCCGTTCTCATATAGGTTATCAATCCCACGCGACCGCGCTCACCAACCTCCAAACCTTCATACAACCTCTGGGCAATAGCCATTGTTTTTTTCACCGGATAGCGGAAGTAGCGAAAACAATCTTGTTGAAGAGTACTGGTGATATAGGGAGGAGGGGGAGTTCTCTTTTTTTCCCTAACTTTAATTTTTTTCAGAATAAAGGGTAACTTCTCCAGCTCTTTGGTTATCTTGAGGGCCTCTTGCTCACTGGAAACCTTAATCTTTTTTCCCCTTTTTTTGACTAACTTAGCTGGAAAAGAAGGAGGCTGGGCAGCCTTTAATAGAGCGGTAATCGTCCAGTATTCCTCGGGAACAAAGTTCTGAATTTCTCTCTCGCGTTCACAGATAAGGCGCAGGGCAATAGACTGAACTCGCCCCGCACTCAACCGGCGTCCAATCTTGTCCCAAAGGAGAGGACTAATGAGGTAACCCACCAAACGGTCAAGGATCCGCCGGGTGAGTTGCGCCTTTATTTTACCTTCGTCTAAAGATTTGACTTCCTTGAAGGCTACATTAACTGCCTTTTTAGTAACCTCATGGAAGAGGACTCGATGAATATTGGGATTTGTTTTCTTTAACAATTCCGCCAAGTGCCAACAAATGGCTTCTCCTTCCCGATCAGGGTCTGCCGCTAAGTAAATCGCCTGACTTTCACCAGCTGCCTTCTGGATTTGTTTGACTATCTTCTGTTTTTCTCTAATGATGGTAAAGTGAGGCTTAAAATTATTCTCGATTTCAACGCCTAATTTGGTCTTGGGTAAATCCCGGATATGCCCCATGGTGGCCATCACTCGATAAGCAGAACCCAGAAAACGATTGATAGTTTTGGCTTTGGCTGGGGATTCAACAAGCACTAAATTTTTCATGATGAGTAATCCCTTCGGATATAAAATTTGCCGGCTAACGGCTGAACGTAACCTTTTAACTCCAAATTAAGCATGCTCACCAGCAACTCGGATATGGATCGGTTAGTCATCTCCGCTAAATCATCTATATGACGCGGTTGGTCACCAGATAGTTGTTGCCAGATTTCTTCCTCCTCAGAAGTTAAAATTGGCCGCTTTCTTTCCGGTTGAGTTGATTCTTTCATCTTAATTTCACTTCGCCACGGTTCTGGTAATTCTTCTACCACATCTTCCCATGATTGGACAAGTTTTGCCCCGCCTTGAATTAACCAATTAGTTCCTTGGCTCACCTTTGAGGAAACATTCCCCGGTACAGCCAAGACTTCCCGATTACTCTCGAGGGCCAGGCAGGCAGTAATTAAAGAACCACTGCGGCGAGCCGCTTCCACCACCACACAGGCTAGAGATAGGCCGGCAATGATCCGGTTGCGAAGAGGAAAATGAAATCTAATTGGACGGGTACGAAAAGGATATTCACTCAGCAGTAATCCCTTCTGCTTGATTTTCTCAGCTAGGGAACGGTTCTGGTGGGGATAAACCCAGTCCAAGCCGGCCCCAAACACCGCCACTGTTACTCCTCCTCGGAGAGCCCCGCGGTGAGCCGCGGTATCTATTCCCAGAGCTAAGCCACTTATCACCACCACGCCTCGGGAAGCCAAATCTTCGGCTAGGCGTTCAGCCACTTGTAAACCATAAAGCGATGCTTGCCTCGTCCCCACTACGGCCACCCCTGGTTGGCCAAGAAGACCTGTTTCTCCCCAAGCATACAATAAAAAGGGAGGGTCATAAATTTCGCGAAGCTGGGGCGGATAATTTTCTGCGTCAAAAGGGATTAATTCCACGCCCCATTGACGGGCTGTTTCAATTGTCGAAGATACTTCCATTTTAATTTCAGGGTCTAACAATCTCTCTATAACTTTTTTATCGAGCCGAAGCCGGCTGAGCTCCTCGGGATCAGCATCTCCAAGGTCAGCCAATTGGGGAAACGCTTTGATCAAGCGCCACGCTGATCGGGGGGCATCGGCACTAGCTAGGCTTAAAAGAACCCAATCCTCCAGTCTCTGCTTCTTCACATTATAAAAGACGTCGAAAATTAAGCGGGTTATCTTTGATAAAGAAAATTATTGCTTATAACAACTGGGTGGGATAGCCCAAACCGGTACATTGGTATAACTGATGACTTTTTCTGTTGTGCTCCCCAAGAAAAAACGCTCCAATTTACTCCGCGTATATGTCGACATAACAATTAAATCATAATGGTGAGTCTCCGCATAATCCACTATTCCTAGGGACGCATTCACTGCCCGGTAAACATCTTCATGGATTTTAAATCCCTCGGCTTGGCGTCGACGACGTTGTTTCATCTTCTTCATCAATCCAGCAAAGAGCTCCTCTAATTCCCGAGGAGAAAACTCATAATCATGCAGTTCCAATACGTGGAGAAAAGTTAAATCAGCTCCTAGAGTTTTGGCTAATTCCCAAGCAACATCTCTCTCGTGCTCCTCGTACTCGGAAAAATCAGTAGGCACTAGAATTTTTTTGAACCGCGGTTGGCCGGTTTTCTTCTTGGTCACCAAGACCGGTGCTGGTGAGCAATGAAGAACTCGAGAAGTAACGCTGCCGATGAAAAACTTTTCTACGGCGGACATGCCTCTTTTACCCATTACGATTAAATCTACCTTTTCTTCCTTGGCTGTTTCCACAATAATTTCAGCTGGTTTGCCCTCTTTTACCTGGACTTCCTTTAAGAGGGAAGTTGTCTTCTTATATTTCTCTAAACGCTGGTAAATCTCCTTCTTCAAAGTACTCACTCGCCCCATCAGTTCCCCCTGCTGGATTGCCGCTGTTTCCAACAGTACGGGGGAAAGATCGGGCATAACATGAAGTCCAATTATCTTTGCCTGGTAAGCTTCAGCCACCGCTTCGGCATAACGCAGTGATTCACTAGCTTCATCGGAGAAATCAGCAGCCCATAAAATCTTCTTTAAAAATTTAGCCATCTCCTTTTCGTCTCCTCATTTTATTTGTTTTATTTATTTAATTGTCCAATTTAAATTTATTTTAACAACAAAAAGAAAAAACACAAGCAACATCTTCTTGCTCTTGCCTTTTGAGGCTCACATCCATCTTCCTCCCTGGGAGTTAGCTTCTCCCCTCAGTCCGGTGGTAAGATAATTAAATTGCCAAAAGAAGCAACTGCAAATCCATGCGAGCCTGAGTAATAACCTTTAGCTTAAATTATAAATATTGGCTGAGCAGAAACAAATGAAGGCCAGCAACCAATTATTTATCTTTTTCCCTTTTGCTATTAACAATGGTGGCGGCAACTATATTAGCCAGTGGTTTTGATAACGCCGCAGGTCAAAATTAGAGGTCAGTCATCATTTTTCCATCACGGGTTTAGAGATGTCCTTGCTCGCCAGTAATGAGATTTGAATAAAACTAGGAAGCGTTTATAATATATTAAATGATAAAAATCGAATCCGGTGCTAATCGAGATATAAAAAGAGGAGAGAAGGAGATGACTGGAAAAAAATCTTCCTGGCTTAAGAAATTAAGCTTGATTGCTCTGGTTCTGGCGTGGGGTGGGTTATCATCTCCGGCCTTGGCTGCCAAGAAAGGGCCCCGGCTTTTCCTCCAAGAGAAATCATATGATTTTGGGGAAGTCCAAGAAGGAAAGGTCGTCACCCATGTCTTTATCTTTAAAAATATAGGGGATGAGACTTTGGTTATCAATCGAGTGCGCACCACCTGTGGCTGTACGGCCGCTTTGCTTTCGCAGAAACAGTTGCAACCGGGAGAACAGGGCAAAGTGGAAGTTAAATTCAACACTCGAGGGTATGAAGGCCGTCTTTCTCGCTACCTTTACTTAGAATCCAACGACCCCCAAAATCCCAAGGCCCAAATAACTATTAAGGCCACGATTAAAGTGCCGCCTCGCCCCCGAATAGATGTAAATCGCTTTAGTTTTGACCTCGGTCTTTTTCTTCAAGAAGAACCTTTGTCTTTCCCGGTGAAGATACGAAACCGGGGAGAGAAAGTTCTCGAAGTTACCGTCAACCATAAGGAGGCCACTGTCTGGCTCAACACGGCCCAGATAACCACCTTAACTCTGAAACCCAAGCAAGAAAAAGAGATTATAATTAAATTACCTCCCCGCCAGCGGCCTGGCCTCATCAGGGAATATATTATTCTCCGCTCCAATGATCCTATCCGAAGAAATCTATCTTTATATGTCAGCGGTTACGCTTTAACCAGAAAGCAACTCCAACAGCTTTTTCAAAAATACAAAAATATTATTAAAATGAACCAATGATGTTCGGAAATCATCACCAGGACGAGAAATGATTCTTCTAGCCAATTTTCTAATTGCCTCTGCCCGAGTCCTCCATATTGCCATTGCCATTTACACCTGGGTGATCATCATTCGAGCCATCCTATCTTGGTTCCAGGTGCCCTCTCTTTATCGAGTCACGTTGGTCCTCTACTACTTGACCGAACCGGCCCTTCGGCCTTTACGAAAATTTATCCCCCCTTATAAACTGGGGGGTATCGATCTCAGCCCTGTTTTCGCTGTTCTAGGCCTCCTCTTTATTGATTCATTCCTCGTGAAATCAATGGCCCTTTACGGGGTACGCCTTCTCCAAGGAGGCGCTGGCCCCTTCTAAAGAGAAGCAAAAATGGGGCTAAATAATCGACAAAAACAAAAAACATCTTCTCCTTCAGGACCAAAACTTATTCGGGTTAAAGTTATTCCTCGGTCAAAAAATCCCGGAGTGAGCCAGCAGGATGATGGTCTAATCGTCGTTCGGGTAAAATCTCCTCCCCACCAGGGGCAAGCCAATAAAGAAATGTTGGCTAGATTAGCCTCCCATCTCCAGCAGCCTCGCTCCCATCTGCAAATTAAACAAGGCCACAACTCGCGAATAAAAATGATCGCCGTTAAGGGACTTTCCGGTTCCAAAGGAAATCGCCATCGTGGCTGATCCTGATTAATGATGCTTGAAAGGGAGAAAAAACAAAATGAGTTTTTTTAACCTCATCAGCGGAGCAGGCCTCCTGCTCCTGCCTTTTCTGGCCTGGATTTTTTCGGAAAACCGCCGGGTAATCAACTGGCGGGTCATCGGTTGGGGAATTGCTCTTCAGCTTCTCTTTGCCTGCTTTGTGTTTGTTATTCCAGCCGGCACGAAAATCTTTTTGGTAATTAACAAGGCAGTTGTGGTTATTCTCGATAGTGCCACTGCCGGCACAAAATTTCTTTTTGGCCGCCTCGCTCTCCCCCCGGGAACCACTAATGAAGCAGGAGAAACATCCCTCGGATATTTCTTGGCTTTTCAAGCCTTACCCACCATTGTTTTTTTCGCGGCTCTCGTCAATGCCCTCTACTACCTCAAAGTAATGCCCTGGCTAATCCGTGGTTTTGCTTCTTTCTTCACCCGCTTAATGAAAATCAGCGGGGCAGAATCATTATGTGCCTCGAGTAATATGTTTGTGGGCATCGAATCTGCTCTCGTGGTTCAGCCCTATTTAAAGGAAATGACCCGCTCGGAAATGACCACTATTCTTTCCGCGGGGATGGGAACTATTGCTTCCACTGTGCTAGCTCTCTATGTTTTTACACTCCAAGCTGAACTCCCGACGATTGCTGGCCATCTTATCTCGGCCTCCTTTCTTTCTGTTCCGGCGGCGGTTATCATGGCCAAACTTCTTGTTCCCGAGACCGGGGAGCCAATAACTTTGGGTTTGAAGGTCAAACCATATTATCAGCGCGAAGAAAACCTTATCCTCGCTATTATCAATGGCGCCCAAGGCGGCCTAAAATTGCTAGGTGGCATCGTGGCTCTTCTCCTTGCCTTTCTAGGGATTATCGCCCTCCTGGATCTGGTTCTCGGCTATGCTGGTGGAGTCATCAATAACTGGTTAGGTCTTAACTTTGATTTCTCTATTAAAGGTATTTTGGGCTATCTTTTTTATCCCTTAACTCTCATTATCGGGGTCCCTCCGGCTGATGCTCTGCCTATAGCTAAAATCATCGGCGAGCGGACGGTAGCCACTGAAGTTGTGGCTTACCAACATTTAGGGGAATTGATGAAGGCTGGCTTACTTCACCATCCCCGTTCAGCCATAATCGCTTCCTACGTGCTGTGTGGATTTGCCCATATTGCCTCCCTGGCAATTTTCGTCGGGGGCATCGGCGCCCTAGCACCGACGAGATTAAAAGATATCAGCGAGTTGGGCTTCAAGGCCCTTCTGGCGGCCACCCTTGGCTGCTTGATGACCGGGGCAGTGGCGGGCCTTTTTTTCCACCAATCAACCCTTCTCTTTCGCTAAGGGAAATCTAAGCTCTTTCTCGACTATTGGTTGAGCCAGCGGACAAGATAGCGGCGAACAACTTGATAGCCATTCTCATCCTCTTCGATTGAATAAGCCTTTTTTTTTCGCCAAAATAGAGGAATAGCGGTGGTCAAACTGCGAGCTACAAATATACCCTGGTCATCAAAGATATCTATCCAGTACTCGTTTTTTCTCTGCCCTTTATCATAAGTGCGAACGTAAACTTGGTTAGAACGATCGACCGAGAGGTAACTAATCGGAGGAAAATAATCAGGAAAAACCAGTCGGTTTTTAACATTAGCGCCTTGAGTTGATGGAATTTTCTCCAGCATCTCTTCAATATCTTCTTTGGTGATTTTAACTTTTTTATATTTTTTCTCCACGATCTGAAAAAGCTTCCCCCCCGGGCTGTAATATTTAATCTCGTATTGGTCATTTTTGGCATATAAGATATTCCCCTGGGAATCAAACTGATAATAAGTCATTATATTAAAGAGATTAATTTTCCCCTGCAGGGGGTTAGGAAAGTTGACTTTATCCAACTGGAAAATTTCCGTTAAATCGGGTTTGAATTTTTTTATAACAAAATACATTTTGCTTTCTTCAACCGTTATTTCTCGGGCAATGAAGTTGTCCTCTCTATCCACCAAAAGGTTGACCAGCCCTAGTTTGGTGGCTAACGATTTTTCTTCCAAGAATTCTCCCTCCAGGGAAAAGAAAACCATTTTCCGATTCAAAGCATCCTCAACCAGCAAGCGCCCATCAGCAGTAAGATTGATCCCACTCGGCATGTTTAATTCTCCAGGCCCTTGACCTTTTTGGCCAAAGGAGCGAACAAACTTTCCTTCCGGGCTAAAAATTTTTATCTTCGCCTCCTTTGAATCGACTACGTAGATCTGGCCATCTTCATCAACCACTAAACCCAGGGGTTGAGCTAAAGATTGTTCTGGATCCTCGTTTTGACCAACGGTCAGTTCCAATTCGAATTTGACGGGGGTGGCTAATTTGGGCTTATTCGAATTCTCAATTATCTTAACCCCATCCTGGTTTTTTATTTTTTGCCACCCCGCTCCCGGCAAAACAAGACCGAGGATAACTAAAGACAAGACAAAAAAACGATTAAGGCGCCACATTATTTATTACTCCTTTTAGCCGGTATTTTACTTACATTATACTCCATTTCTAATCTTCCAGCTAATGGGAAAAGAGTTATTGACCCCAATTTCCCGAGTCTTATATCAGGCCCAGGCCCATCATGGTTGCCTACTGGCGGGGAAAATCTCTTCTCCCTCATCCCCCAATATCTAACCAAGCTCGCTTTCGAGCTCCCCTAGTCAAGGTGCCTTCTTAGAAAACTTCCGTGAAAAGCCAATAAAAGAAAGACACCGCGTAGACCAGCAATAATACCCACACAATGATCGAGATGGTTTGATTAAGACGACTCAGGAAAGATGTGGAAGGTTTCTTAGTTTTTCCGGCCCGATTTAGAGCATAAATAGCCAACAGCACAATTAGTCCATAAAACCATTTTTTCATTAATCGTTTCCTGGAAAAATTAGTTTCTCACCCAATTATCAATTATAGCTACCCAGTTCCATGAACTATTTTTACTTGAATGTCCATGGTTCCTCTATAGAGATTAAATTTCAACTTGCTCATCCTTCCTGTATTTTTTATATATTCAATTTTACCTGAATAATTCAAAAAAAGCTTTTTCCCTTCATAACGTACTGATAATAACACGTTAGCATCAAAAAGAAGAGGCAACCGCCATAAAAGATTAGACTAAACAATTGCTTCTTTTTAAAGTCCTCAAATCAAATATTTTTGTCTTTTACAATTTATGAATAGACCGGGTTTTATTAAGTCATCAACATTCAACCTTTCTCTTATGCCTCCGGCTCATTCTCTGAAAGGATCAATTAAAGGCACTTACTTCCTAGCGTTTATCTCTGGCCGCCAACAAAGCTTCCACTTCTTCTATCTCCTTGGGCACTCCCGCCGTTAAAACTTCGCAGCCATCAGCAGTAATTAACACTGTATCTTCAATCCTGATTCCCCACCCTTTCTCCGGGTAATAAAGATCTGGTTCAATGGCAAAAACCATTCCTTCCTCCAGTGGAACGCCTCGCGGCCCAACATCATGGGTGGCCATCCCCACATAATGTCCAATGCCTCCCGTCAATCCCCGCGAATCTAATCCTTTCTGCTTAAGAACTTGGCGAACATGGGCTTGGACATCTTGACTGGTCACCCCAGGCCGATAAAATTCTAGACAAGCTTTGAGCACAGTAAGTACAATTTGATAAGCTTCCCTTTGTTCGGGAGTGAATTGGCCGCTCACCGGCCATGTTCGGGTGATATCAATACACATATAATCTAAATCGCCACCAAAATCCATTAGGACTAAGTCGCCAGCTCTCATTTGCCGCTCGTTGCGACTGTAATGCAAGATGCAAGAATTGGGGCCAGAACCCACAATCGGAGGATAAGCAAATCCTCGCGCCCCATGCTTAAGAATCACATACATCGCCGCTGCCTCCAGTTCGTATTCATAAGCTCCTGGTTTGCTGGCTAACATAGCCTGTTTGATAGCTTCAGCCGAAATCCGCCCATTACGCCGCAGGATCTCGATCTCGGCTTTCGACTTAATAACCCGCATTCGATCGATTACAGGCGTTATATCTACAAAAGAACAAGCCGGGTACCTCTCCTTCAGCTTTTTAATCCGATAGTTATCCAGAGAAAGTTGATCATGATAATGATTGCGGTTTCGCCGGCCAACAAAAATTCTGGTTTCCCATCGGGCATTATCAACTTCATCGCGGGGTTGAAGGCGCAGATGCACGCGAAAACCCTGGGAGGGGAGGATTCGCGCCAAAAATTCATCAAAATAACTCACCGGATAAATCGCCGCCAAACCATATTTCTTGGCGGCCTGAGGATCAGAGAGCAAGTTTGGCCCCTCGAACAGAGCTTCTCGTTCCGTTTGTTGGGGAAGAAAAAGATACGACTTTTTCGTCTTGGCCACCATCACCACCACCGCATTGCTATCTTCAATTCCGGTAAAATAAAAAAAGTCATTGTCTTGGCGAAAATGCCGCCCGGAGGGGGGAGCCGGTTCTCCAAAAAGGATAATTACCCCCTCTTGAACTTGGCTCATTAACCGCTCTCGCCGCTGGCTGAATTCCTCCAGAGGATAACCAGTTCTCTGGGGAAACAAGGTTTCCACTGAAATCAAGGCCAGCCCTAATCCCAACAAGACGCCTATAAATAATATCCCGAATTTTTTGGGCATAGGCCAACACCTCCTTCTCTAATTTGAAATTGGCCGAACAGATAACTAATGAAAAGCTCTGCTCTAGCCAAGTTCATTAGGCTAATAAAATCGCTTCAGATATAACCGAAACTAGAAGCAGTGTCAATCTGAAATTATCGATCCCTCCCTCCTATAAAATGGCCCAAGTAAAGAGATCACGAATACTCCTGCCTCCAGGAATAATCAACTCCAAAACAATGAGAATCTAAGTAATGTCCATTTTTTCTGGGGAAAAAAGTAACCAACACTTAGCCAATCATTTTCTTGACTCTATCCAAGGCCAAAAGAAGGGATAAGTTGCCTTTTTACCTCCCCCGACTGAGGAAATGTTCCTCCTAAATGAGCTTAATTTGCTACTTTTATTTACTTATTTTATAATCAAAGCAAATGCAGAGTGGTAAATTATCAGTCTTTTTCTTGATTATTACTCTTTCTTTTTCTTGGCTTGGAGCCCAAGAAACTACCCCCCAGTTAAAAGTAGTGGCCGAGATGGCCAACATTCGCCTTCAGCCGAGTATCACTAGTATCATTATCTATCAAGCTCCTCGAGATTCTCGATTAAAATTCATCGCCAAAACTGGGGAATGGTACCAGGTAGAATTTCAAACCGAGGCCGGAGAAAAAGCTCAAGGGTATGTTCATGAAAGTTTGGTCGTGGCTCTCGATCAAGAACTTCTTACCTCTCCAACTACTTCTCCCCAACCGGAAAGCAAAACCTCCCCTCCCCCTAGCCAAAAAAAAGAAACTGACACCCAATCTTCGACCCCGGTGGTCAAGGCAGAAAAAAAAGAGAAAAAGCCTAAAGAACAACCCGTTCCAACTAAAGAACAAGTTATTTCTCCCGCGAAGCCTCCTTCTCCCACAACCAGGCCTTATCCTTCACCCTCCTCTCGCCGTTTTGGTTTTCGACTCGAAAGTGGCCTGCTTTACTTCTCGGGAGATGATGTCAACGCTGGCACCACCGGGCTAGCCAACTTTTATCGGGATAAATCGGGAATAAAGCCAGCCGAGACTGTTACTCAAATTCACCTCGGGCCTCTCTTTGGAGGTCAAATCAGTTACGATTTAACCCCGCAAGTAAGGGTGGGCTTAGGTCTTGATTACTTACAAAAGGCTACCCAAAATCGGTTAACTTTCAACCGAGAACCAGCCGCCGATAATTTAATCATCCGACCGGAAATTAAGGCTTTTCCTCTGCGCTTGTTCATCTCTCTCTTTCCTCATCCTCATCTCTATTTGGGCGGTAGCCTAGATTTTTACACGGCTCACATAAACTACCACTACCGCCTCGAAAGCGGTGACTCCTGGGTAAGTTGGCAAGGAGAATCAACAACCCATGATCTCGGTTTGACCGGCACTTTAGGTTGGCAATTCAATTTAGCTCCTTATTTGGACTTTTTTACGGAAATTGAAGGTCAATATGCCCAACTTAATAATTTTGAAGGGACCAACATTTACCAAGAATCTTCAGGCTTTAAGTCCGAAGAAAAAGGTCTTCTCTATCTCTATCAGGCACAAGTTAGCGCCCAAATTACCCATCCCTTGCTTTTTATCCGGGCTAAAAAACCCACCGAAGCGGGAGTGACGGAAGCTCACCCGGCAAAATTGTCTCTCTCCGGAGTGGCTTTCCGGTTAGGACTTCGTTTTCGCTTTTGAGGTTTGAAGCCAGACAATAACCTGACTGTGAAGAAAGGGAAATATATTTTTTCGCCGGCGAACTTTTAAACCCACCGCCGCTAGCTCACTCTCCAATTCTCGCCAAGAAATCATTTTAATCTTGGTCGGAGTCTTCTTCAGCCACTTTCTAATTTTCCGCTGAAAGAGATGAAGATAATTTAAACGGTAAAAGGAAAGGATGATATCTCCTGTCGTCACTCGGGCAATCTCAGACAAGACGATTTTTCTTTCCTGGGGATGATGGAGATGATGAAAAAACCGCATGACGAGAACAAGGCCAAAAGAGTTATCTCGAAACGGTAGCCCCTGGAGAGCGTCGGCTACCACTCCCGCCGATTGAGGCGAGCCATGTCCCCGACTCAAGGCCCGCTGCACCATGGCCAAAGACAAATCAGCACTGACTACCGCCAATCCCAACTGGTGCAGCAAAGGAGAAAAACGGCCATAACCACAAGGCAAATCCAGGATAAGGGGGCAGGCAGTTTTTACTAATCGGGAAAATTTGCCAATTATCCTTATCTCTCGCTGATGGACCAGCCGTTGATCCCACCGGCGATAACGTTTTCGTTCATAATCAGCCACTTCTTGCGGTTGAAAAAAATGCCGTTTCATCTTCCGCTCTCCTCGGTCTCTTCTTGACGAAGAAAAAGGTAAACTGGTCGCTCGCTGATGACCATCTCCGATGAAGAAACAGAAAAAGACTCACCATCTCTGGTGATTCCCTGGTCGATCAAAAAAGGTAATTTCACCTTTTGTTCCCCCTGGTGTCGCCAACAAACAGCAATTTTTTGCTCCTTTTTACCAAATAAGAAGCAATAACTGCCAAGACCAGGAACAACCTTCAGAAACTGCGCTCCTTCAAGTATACGGGTCATGGTCTTTAAAGCGTAATAAGCTGGCCTTTGGCGCCAAACTTTGTCTCTCGAGTCAATAAGTCCATAGCCCGGGGCCACTAGTTGCCACCAGTAAATCCGTCGCACTAAGCCCGTGGCTCCCACCAACAAATAATATCTCACCAAAAAATTAGCTTGTTCTTCTTCACTCACGTTAGGCTTCCCGGCCGCCGGTGAATAATCTCCGGTTCCGGCCAACGGCCAATTAACTTCGGTCACCCAGAGTTCTCTTTTCTTATCAGTAGCCCCGTCAACCATCGCTTTCAACAAGGCTACTTTGGCCGAAGTACTCCAGCCAAATTGTTTATTCTCAGGAGCCCCCACTCGGTCAACGTACAAAAGAGAAGTCACGGGCTCAAAATCAATCTCCTGGAGAACCGGGGGATAAAGATGAAACTCAAAATCAATAACCGCCGGCCCTAAAGCACGAAATCCACTTTCCTTAATCAAGGAAAAAGCTGGCCGGGCCAACTGCAAGTATTCTTGATAAGTCCAGATTCCCCACTTAGTGCGATTCCATGCATGACCAATTTCTATATCCCGGCATAATCCATCTAGAGCATCTCTGACTTCTAAAAGAAAACCCTCCCAGCGCGCCGGGTCAAGAACATCATCGCGGTTTTGTAACAAAGCCACCATAACTTCCATCTCCCCTTTTCTCAAAGTCTGAATATAATCCTGGTAAGAAGCTAGCTTTTCTCTCTCCCACGAAGGCAACCGGACAAGGGTGCGCTGAACTCCCAATTCTTTTAAATAAGTGAGGGCTTCCTCGGCCGGTAGGGCCCGGGGACTCACGGCAACTCCCCCCAAGGCATCAAAAGCAACTGGTTGTTGGTAAAGCTGCCTCCGGTAATCATAATACAGCTTCACCATCGGATACAGACGCTTCAAATTGGGGGGGAGTAAAGACAAATAGCTTTTGATATTCCGCAGGTGAACCAATAAGCGTTCCCGCCGGGAAGCAACATTATGCGGTTGATCAGTTAACGGATTCCAATCAAAAGAATAAACGGTCATGTCACTGGATTCTTAAACGCTGGACTATTTTTCTCAAGCCCAGAAATTTTTTAAACTTCAGATAAAAGTTAAAGCATTCTTTATTAATCTTATACCAAGCCCAAGCAGAGAAAGGTAGGTGAGCAAGACCCAAATAAGAACGCAGGAAAAACTTCTGCTCGGCGGGGGGAACTCCGATTCTAATTAAGCTCTTAATGGCTGACCAGGAGGAAAGTCTTTTCTTTTTCTTTAACCGATTAGTATCAAGTAAATAAAACTTTCGCTGTTGGCCTCTCTCTTCCACCATGATATTACCATCGGAGAGATCCCGATGGAGTAAACAGCGCTGGTGAAGTTGCCTTAAAAATTCGGCTAAATCCCTCAGCAAAGACCTAAGGTCCTCTCCCCGTCTCGTCCGGAGAAGTCCCCTGATTTCAGAGGCTTCGGGGATCATCCGGGTGATAAAAATGGCCTCCTTAACAAAACCATTTTGGCGCTTCTCTAAAAAAGCCACTGGCTGGGGAGTTAAGACTTGGTGAGTCAAAAGTTCCAGCGCTCCTTGCCAGGCTTTATAAGCTTTGGAAGCACGTCTAAAAGTTTTGAGCCGGTCTAATCCGACTACACGAAATTCTTTAATCACCAATTTCTCTGGCTGCCCATTTGGACACGAGATAGTTAATATCCCCACCCGATTACGACCCTTAGCAATCAATTCAATTCCGGGGTAACTAAATAGGCGAGAACCTCGCCGGAGAAACTCTCGCAGTTGAGGCCCATCAAATTCACGGCCTATCCTCCCTTGGAAACCAGTTTCTTCAAAGTGCACCTCAACTTGATCTAAACTAGGGTCCCCTGGTTTTCTTTCCCTGGCCATCGACCATTAAAATAGCATTATCTTTTTAGCCCCGTCAATCAGAAACCCTCTTCCTCCAAGATCAAACGAGCTCTTAAATCCAACTAACAAATCTGGTATGATAATACGTTCAATCATCGATTAAGGAGCAATTATGGCCATCAACGAAAAATTATTGGAAATTCTTGCTTGTCCCTTGTGTAAAACCGAAGTAAAACTAACGGCTGATGAACAAGGGTTAAAATGCGTAAAATGCTTTCGGGTCTATCCCATTAAAGATGATATCCCGGTGATGCTCATCGACGAAGCCAAAATTGAACCTGATCGTCCCGTTAAGGAATAAATAACCCCCTTTGATAAAAATTCTCTGTCTCCGGCTCCGAAGAATAGGAGATATTGTCCTCACCACTCCTGCCTTAATGGCTTTAAAAACAGCCTGGCCGGAAAGCGAAGTCCATTATTTAGTGGAAAAGCCCTATGCTCAACTCATCGAACATCACCCGGGAGTTGACCAAGCGATCATCGTGCCCCCTAAGCCTAGCATCTTGGAATTTATCAGCCTCTTACGCCGTTTGCGGAGGGAAAAATACGACTTCATTATCGATTTCCACGGCGGCCCGCGAGCCTTCTCCATCGTCTTGTTCACTCCGGCCCAGCAAAAAATCGGCTATCGACTCCCTGGAAAACATTGGTTTTACGACTTCTCCATTCCCCGGGGAAGTGAAGCCCAACCCATCCATAGCGCTGAAAACCATCTCAATCTCATTCGGGCCCTAGGCCGGGAAGTAATTTCTCTCCCCCCTCTAACCTTACCCGAACCACTTCCTGCTGAAAAAGAAAAGGTTCATCATCTCTTAGCTCAACATTCTCTCCATGCGAAAAATTTCTTGGTTCTCCATGTGGGGGCTGGTAATGAGTTTCGCCACTGGGGGCAAGATAATTTGTCACTTTTTTTGCAATTACAGAACCAGCAAAAACCCAGTTTTCCCCTTTGTCTAGTCGGCGGCCCTGAAGATAAGCCTTCGGCCCAGCTATTAATGGACCAGCTTAAATCTCAACCATCTGCTTCAGTGCTAAATCTAGTGAATGCTTTTTCTCTTCGGGAACTCTACTATTTTTTTCAACAGGCCCTTCTCTTTATCGGGCCCGACTCTGGCCCCATGCACCTTGCTGCTGCGGCGGGTTTGCCCCTCGTAGTCTATTTCGGCCCTACTCTTCCTGCCCATTTCGGGCCCTGGCAAGCTAAAGCTACTATCCTTGAGCGCCCCTATAACTGCCGTCCCTGCCGCCAACGCCACTGTACCTTCGACAATTTCCCTTGTCTGCGCACCATATCTCCCCAAGAGGTGTGGCAAGCTGTGAATCAGATGGTGGAAGAAATCTCAGTTAGTGTTGACAGTTCAGACCAAGACAAAGAAAATAGAGGCTAGTCAATGTCGCCACTGAAAAGGATCATTTATCTTGCTTTCGGACTTTATTTGTTAACTTCGTTTATCTCTATTTCGTCCAGTCAGATCTTCCTGGCTTTGAGTTTAGGAGTAACTATCATCTTTTGGTTTTCTCAAAAGAAATGGCCCCGCTGGCCCCGTTTCTTTTGGGCCCTGTTGGTTTATGCCGGCTTATCCTTAATCTCCTCCTTTTTCTCTCAGAGCCCTTCCACCAGCTTTAAAGATTCCCGGGAGTTATTGTTATACTTAGTTGTGCCTCTTACGATTGTTGCCCTTCAAAGCGCCAAGAATGTTACCGAGGCCAATCGGATAATTTTAATTTCTGCCGCTGCTAATCTTATTTATTCTTTTTTTCAATTCCTCTTTTTCCTTCCTCCCGACCAAAGAATTCGTGGTTTTATGGGGCATTACATGACGGAAGCTGGTCTGCTTCTTCTCTTTAGCTGTTTAGCTTTAACCTTTTTTCTCTTTCTCCCTCGCCAACAAAAATTAAAGTACCTTTGGGCCACTGCCTTTGGCGTGGCCACTGTTGTTCTTTTACTAACCCAGACCAGAAGTGCCTGGCTCGGCCTGATCGTGGGGGCCTCAGTGGTCATTTATTATTATCGCCCCAAGTTATTACTCCTCTTACCGGTTATGCTGGCTCTAATTTTCCTGGCCAGTCCCCAGCCAATCAAGAAAAGAGCTTTGAGTATCTTCAGTACCAAGAGTTATTCCAACCGAATCCGGATTGAGTACTTAAAAGCTGGCCTCCAAATCATCAAAGAATATCCATTATGGGGAACGGGGCCAGACACGGTGGATGTGGTTTTTAAAAACCCCAAATATGGTCTCTCAGAAGAAGCCCGAACCAATGTTCACCTCCACAATAACTTAAGCCAAATTGCCGCCGAGAGAGGTCTTCCTTCCTTAGCTGCCTGGCTAGTGTTTCTCATCCTTGCCGGGTGGGATTTAATCAAGTTATTGAAAAAGCATCCCCCTAATTTACTCTATTTCCAATCTGTGGCTAGTTTGAGTTTGCTGTTCGCCTTTTTTGTAGCCGGACTTTTCGAGTACAATTTTGGAGATTCAGAAGTGGTTACCCTTTTTCTGGCCTTGCTTACCTTTCCTTTTGCTCTCGCCCAACGCCAGCCCCTTACCTATCACCCTCGGGATTAATTTTCGCCATGACTAACAAGAAAAAAATCTGGTTTTCCCTCCTTGGGCTAGCCATTGCGGCTTACTCTCTCTGGCTATTCAAAGTTCAGGCTGATTTTAAGAGCTTTGGAAAAGACCAATCGAATCCGCTCGAACCAGAAGGAGTTTATCATCTTCACAGTCGCTTTTCTGACGGTCGGGCCTCGGCTGAAAAAATCAGTCGTCTTGCCTCCCAAGCCGGATTAGATTTTATTATTTTGACTGATCATGGGCGTCCCAATTTCGCCTCTTTGAGCTTCCAAGGCAGCCAGAACGGCCTTTTTGTTTTCGCCGGATCAGAGCTTTCGGTTAACCGAGGACATCTGGTCGGCCTTTTTTTCAATGAACCATCCGCTTTGCTCTCTAACCAAGCCGAAGAAGCTGCCTGGCAAATTCAAACGCTCCAAGGGATAACCATCATCGCCCATCCTTACTCCAAGACGAAATGGTCTTGGGGCCGCCAATTCGTTTATAATGGTCTGGAAGTAGTTAATGCTGACTCAATGCTCAGAAAAAATCTGGCCAAAGGGCTTCCTTATCTCCCCCTCCTGTTTTTGAACTCCCGGCCTCTTTTTTTGCAGTTGCTTTCTTTCCCTCAACAGAATCTACTACGTTGGGACTCCTTAAGTCGCGAAAGACAAGTTTATGGCTATTTTGCCACCGATGCTCACTTGCTGTATAAGAAACTCTTTTCTCTTTTTCATCTCCACCTTATTCTGGACAATCCTCTTTCATCTGCCTTCTCTACAGCTAGCCAACAAGTCAAGCGCGCCCTGAAGAATGGTTGTTTTTACAACGCGGTGGAAGCCGCAGCCGAAGCAGATGGTTTCCGCTTCTGGGTAGAAGATGGCGCTCAACACTACTCGATGGGGAGGCGGCTCAAGCTAAACAGCTCTCTCTACCTGCGAGTGAAGGCCCCTTTTGACTTTTCATTTCAGATAAATATTATTTTCAATGGCCAAAGTTTGATGAAAAGTAATGCCCAAGATACCAGTTTGCCCATCCGCCGTCCGGGGGTCTATCGAGTTGAAGTCTATTTGCAGGAAAAAAGCCCTCTTCGCCCCGAAGTTCCTTGGATAATCTCTAACCCCATTTGGGTCGAAAAGGAGAATGACTAATGCATGATCTCTCGCTAGCTAGAATTGAAAAAATTACGACTAAATTTGCCAAACGGAAAATTCTCGTCCTAGGCGACTTGATGCTCGATAAGTATATTTGGGGGAAAGTATCCCGCATCTCTCCCGAAGCTCCTGTGCCCGTGGTCGAAGTTACCCGAGAATCCTTGTGTTTAGGCGGAGCAGGTAACGTGGCTCATAATCTTCAGGCCCTCGGTGCTCAGCCCGTGCTAGTCAGTCTTATCGGCCAAGACCGAGAAGGAGATTGGATCCTGAATAACGTCTCGGATAGTCGAGGTATTATTATCGACACTCAAAGGGCGACTATCGTTAAAACCAGAATAATCGCCCACCACCAACAAGTGGTAAGAGTCGATTTTGAGCAAAAAAAGCCAATTACCCCGGAAATCGAAGAAAAAATAGCCCAGTTTCTTCAAAAAGAATCATTCGAAGGCTTGATTATTTCCGATTACAATAAAGGACTACTCACCCCGGCCTTGCTGAAAAAGGTGCTGACTATCTGCCAAGATAAAAATATCCCGGTTTTTGTTGATCCTAAAGTAGACAATTTTTATCTCTTTTCGCCAGTAACGGTGATTACTCCTAACCACCATGAATGCGCCCAAATTGTCCATCATCCCTGTAACCAAAATGACGAGATCGAAGCCGCTGGCCAAAAAATAATGACCAAAATCCAAACTAAATACTTGATCATTAAAAGAGGAGAAAAGGGGATGACCGTGTTTGAACAGGCAAGCTCTCCAATTCATATCCCCACGAGGGCGAGAGAAGTATATGATGTCACCGGCGCTGGAGATACCGTGATTGCGGTCACGGCTCTGAGCCTCTTATCCGGAGCCTCCATCCAAGAAGCAACGTTCCTCGCTAACCTTGCCGCTGGTGTTGTCGTGGGTAAAATCGGGACCGCCGTGGCCTCTATCCAAGAAATAACTGATTCTCTTGAAGATTAAGTCTATTTATCTTGCTTTCTTCTAGCAGGCTTACGCCATCATAATTACTTATTTTCGTAAAATTATGTTGCTAAGTTTTAATTTAATATTCACTTAGTAAGCAATTATCTTTATAATTAATAAAGGACCATGTGTGGAGTAATTGGTATTATTGGTAACCAAGATGTCTTTCTTGATCTCTACCAGGGTTTGCTCGCCATCCAGCATCGAGGACAAGACTCCGCGGGTATCATCACTTATGATGGTCAATTTCACCTGAAAAAAGGTAACGGTCTGGTCAGAGACATTTTTACTCCCGAACATGCCCTTCGTCTTAAAGGAAACGTCGGAATTGGACACACCCGCTATCCCACTATCGGAGGGGGGAGAGGTGAAGACGCCCAACCTTTTCTTGTTAATTCACCTTTCGGTATTGCGATGGCCCACAACGGCAACGTCATTAATTACGCCGATTTGAAACAACTTCTTTTCGATCGTTACCATCGTCACATTAACTCCACCAATGATGTGGAAGTAGTCCTCAACCTCTTCGCTCAAGAATTAGCCACCTTGAAAGTGAAAAGGCTTCAGCCCGAACACATATTCAAAGCCGTGCGGGGGGTCTTCCGCCAGGTCAGTGGGAGCTATTCGGTAGTCGGCTATGTCGCTGGAGAAGGGCTGGTCGCCTTTCGAGACCCTTTTGGCATCAAACCCCTTGCCTTTGGCCGTCGTGATGATGGGCTTCTTCCTTCTTACGCCGTGGCTTCCGAGACAGTCAGTTTAAACATCATGAACTTTTCTCACATTGAAGACATTCTCCCGGGGGAAGTTTTATTCATTGACCGTAATCACCATTTACATCGTCGCCGTCTCCTTCGCCGACCTCATCATCCCTGCCTCTTTGAATGGGTCTACTTTGCCCGGCCGGACTCCTTCATCGATGGAGTGAACGTTTACAGCAGCCGGGTTCTCTTAGGCAGATACTTAGCTGCCGATATCAGCCAATTAAACCTCAACATTGACGTGGTGGTTCCCGTGCCTGATTCAGCCCGTGATGCAGCCATAGAAATTGCGCGGCGGTTAAATCTCAAATATCGGGAAGCTTTAGTTAAAAACCGTTACATCGGCCGCACCTTTATCATGCCCTCCGACAATTCCCGCCAGATGTCAGTTCGCCAAAAACTAAATCCAATTGCCTCTGAACTCAAAGACCGCCGTGTTCTGCTTGTCGATGACAGTATTGTCCGCGGCAATACTTCGCGGGCTATCGTCCAGATGGTCCGCGAGTGTGGGGCCAAAAAAGTATACTTTGCTTCTTATTCGCCGCCGCTTCGTTTTCCCTGTGTTTACGGGATTGACATGCAAACCAAAACCGAATTCATTGCCCAAAACGCCACTCCCACCCAAGTAGCCAAGAAAATCGGGGCCGACATCGTTATCTATCAGCGTCTTGAAAACCTCAAAAAGGCAGTCCACACCCTCAACCCCCACCTAAAACACTTTTGTGGAGCTTGTTTTGACGGACGTTATCCTACCGGTGATGTTACTCCCGAAATATTGGAAGAGATTGAAAGAGAACGGCGCCTCATCCATGAAAAACAACTAGAACTAAATATTTGATCTAAATTGGAAACCCCTTCTTACTCCCCCCTTTAAGTTGGAAACGCCAGTAATCTAGTAAATCCTTTAAGGTCTGCCCTAAAGGGTACTCAGGCTGCCATCCGGTGGTTGTTCTCAACTTGGTGTTGTCCCCGTAGAGAAGGGGAATATCAGCTTTTCGCAATCGCTGGGGATCAACTTTAATTCGAATTGGGGAAGAAGAATAGGAAATAAGAGTATCAAGAATCCACTGCAAAGATACAGGTTGTCCCGAACACACATTATAGATTTCCCCAGCTTGACCCTTCTCAAGGAGAGCCACATAAGCCCGGACAACATCACGAACATCGGTAAAATCCCGCTTAATTTCGAGATTGCCAATATTAAGTAAACCACCAGACTTTCTCTCTAAAGAGGCAATCTGGTAGGCCCAATCAGAGCAAACAAAAAGAGGGCTTTGACCCGGGCCGGTATGAGGAAAAGCCCGGATAATAATCCCCTCCACTCCCTCAATCTGAGAATAAAATCGAACCAGCATCTCGGCACTAGCTTTGGAAAAAGCATAAGGATTGACCACCTGAATTGGGTCTTCCTCGCGGAGAGGATGATCAGTGGGTTCTAAAATTCCATAAACGTCTGAAGAACTAACAAAAAGCAAGCGGGGTGGGGGAATCATCTCCCGAAGTACTTCCAACAAATTAAGAGTACCCAGAAGATTTATCTCCACGGTTTCCTGCCGTTTCTCCCAAGAAACGCGGACATTGGAGATAGCGGCCAAGTGGACAACCCAATGGGGAGAAAAATCTTGAATTAAGGGCGCTAGCTGGTCTTTAGAACGAATATCTACCCGTTCCAGAAGAACATTATCGCCTAGCTGACAACTGGCAGGATCTTCGGGAAAACAGGTCCCCGCCACTGAATCCCCTCTTCTAATTAAAAACTGGATAAGATGACGGCCCACAAAACCGCTGGCCCCGGTGATAAAAACGCGGTGATTCACACCCTCTCTCTCCAATAATCCAGTAAATCGGCCAAAGACTGGCGCAAGGGTATTTTAGGTTCCCAACCAGTTAATTGACGGAACTTAGAGGTATCGGCCAGGAGAATTGGCACATCTGAAGGACGTAATCGCTGCGGGTCAACTTGAACGTTAACTTTAACCTGAGTCAAAGAAATGAGCATATCTAGAATATCCTTCATGGCATATGCTCGCCCGGTACCGATGTTGTATACTTCTCCCTCTTCTCCTTTCTCCAGGCTTAGCCAGTAGGCCCGCACTATATCCCTAACATCAGTAAAATCTCGCTTGGCTTCCAAGTTGCCCACTTTGATTACAGGCTCTCTCTTTTTTTTCTCGATTTCAGCAATCTGACGGGCAAAGTTGGAACAAATAAAAACTTCTCCTCGCCGGGGCCCAGTATGATTAAAACCTCTGGTTCTTACCGTCCGCAGTCCGTAACTTTTCCAGTACTGATAGGCCAGCAGATCCTGGGCCACTTTACTCACGGCATAGGGGCTAAGAGGCCGTAAAGGATTGGTCTCCTTCATCGGAATTTCATCTTCCAAGACCAATCCATATTCCTCGCTTGAGCCGGCTATTTGAATTTTGGGATCAAGTCCTAAATCCAGAACAGCCTCAAAAAGATTGATTTGCCCGATGGCATTAATGCTAAATGTTTCAGCCGGACATTGCCAAGACGTGGGCACAAAACTTTGAGCTGCGAGATGAAAAATCCAATCCGGCTTGATTTTTACCAAAGCTTTTTTTAGCGAGACAATATCCTTAAGATCGCCCTCAACCAGCAGAATTTTACCCTCAAGATGAGTAATATTCTCACGTCGGCTCCGCCACCTGACTAAACCATAGACTTCCACCTCCTGATGGTGGGCCAGAATATAGTCAGCCAGATGACTGCCGGCAAAACCAGTAATTCCTGTGATGAGAACTTTCATTCATCCTCCTTAATTACTTTCCAAACTTACTCATGGCTGACCAGGTAGCCTGGAATTTTCTTGGCTTTTCTCTCTTCGGCGCAGGAATTTCCTGTTGATCTATATTTCACCTTTAACCTGGACATAAGTTTCTAATATACCCTAATCAACCAGGAAAATTAAGGCTCTTTTATTCTTCTGCTTGACGGTCTTGATAATAACTTTGATAAAAACGGCGATAATCTAAGCTTTTTTCCTTGATTTTCCGCCACCATTCTTCATGGTGGGTATACCAGTTGACTGTCCTTTGCAAGCCTTCATCAAAAGACACCTGGGGCTGCCACCCTAAACTTTTAATTTTCCCCCAATCCAGAGCATAGCGAAGATCATGCCCGGGGCGGTCTTTGACCAGCCTGATCAAGCTTTCGGGTTTTCCCAGCAGCTGGGTAATCTTGCGGGCTACTTCAATATTAGGGACTTCATTACCAGATCCGATGTTATAAACTTCCCCCGGAATTCCTTTTATCATCACCATCTCCAGAGCCCGGCAATGATCCTCGACAAAAAGCCAATCCCGAACATTGGTCCCCCTTCCATAGAGAGGAAGAGGTTTCTCCTCCAAAGCATTGGTGATAAAAAGAGGGATAAACTTTTCTGGATATTGATAGGGACCATAATTGTTACTCGGCCGGACAATCATCACTGGTTGATGATAAGTGACCCAGTAGGCATAAGCCAACCGGTCGGCCCCGGCTTTACTGGCCGAATAGGGAGAAGAAGGATGCAGAGGGTCATCTTCGGAAAAACATCCTGTCTCTCGACTTCCATAGACCTCATCCGTTGAAACATGAAGGAAAAATTCCAACTGATTATGGCGAGCTACATCAAGAAGAACAAAAGTGCCAAAAACATCGGTTAAAACAAACTCCCCGGCATCAAGGATAGAACGATCAACATGAGTTTCCGCCGCTAAATGAACTACGGCATCAACACGAGGCATTATCTTTTCCACTAACTCACGGTCTCGAATATCGCCTTGAATAAATTCGTAACGAGGATCATTTTCCACGTCGCGCAAATTATCCAAATTGCCAGCATAAGTCAGTTTATCAAGATTAATTATTCTAAGGTCAGAATATTCCTGGAGAAGAAAATGAATAAGATTACTCCCGATAAACCCCGCTCCGCCAGTAATTAGTAACTTCTTGCCCGCCAGAGATCTTCCCTCAGCCATCTTTCCTTCTCCAATCGTAAGGAATATCATTCTGGTGGGGATCCAACCGATATTCATCAGGTTTCTCATAATTATAGACCTCGGTCGGTATGTTGATAACCATGGCCTCCTCCTGGCTCACGCACATCCATCCATGATAAACTCCCGGCGGAACCTGAATTAAAAGGGGATTATGGACTCCTAAATAAAATTGATTCACTTCTCCCTTGGTCGCTGACTCCGGGCGAGGGTCATAGAGAGCCAGCTTGATCATCCCTTGAACACAGGCAATATTGTCAGTTTGTTGTCGATGGAGATGCCAAGCTTTAACCACTCCCGGGTAAGTCGTCGTCATATAGACTTGCCCAAACTTCTGAAACAGCTTATCGTCTGAGCGAAGAATTTCCATCAAGCGCCCTCGCTCGTCGGGAATGACCCTCAATTTTTTGACATATACTCCCTCAATCATCTTCACTCCTTTGCTTCGAAATTATTATTTAAGTCCCACCTCACTCTTTTCTCCCAGCACAAAACGATAAACCTGAGGTTTCGCCTCGCCTCGGTAAACCTTAACGCCGCGGCCAATTAAACTATCGTCAATTCGACCTCCGATATCGGCAATCTCACTTCCTTCCAAGATGATACTATGCTCAATTTCCGTCCGCACCAAGCGACAATTGGCCTGAATCGAAGTGAAGGGACCAATATAAGAATCAATTATCCTGGTGTTCTGACCAATAACCGCCGGACCTCGCACCACGCTGCGGACCACCTTGGCTCCTTTCTCCAAAATCACCTGGCCATTGAGGCGAGACTCGCCATCCACAACGCCTTCAATTTTTCCTTCGATAGATTCTAAGATGAGGCGATTGGCTTCTAAAAGATCTTCGATCTTGCCCGTATCCTTCCACCAACCAGAGACAATATGGGGCTGAACACGATAACCATGATCGACTAGATACTGGATGGCATCCGTAATTTCCAGTTCACCTCGCCAAGAAGGCTTAATTGTTTTAGCGGCCTCAAAAATATAGTGATCGAACATATAAACTCCCACTAAAGCCAGGTTACTGCGGGGTTGTTTGGGTTTCTCCACAAGGCGAATAACTTGCCCATCTTTTAATTCCGCCACCCCAAACATCTGGGGATTAGGCACTTCGGTAAGGAGGATAAGAGCATTGGGTTTTTGATCTTGAAACTCTTGCACTAAAGACTTAATCCCGCTTTTGAGGATATTATCGCCGAGGTACATGACAAAGGGGGTTTGACCCAAATAGTCCTCGGCCACCAAAACCGCATGAGCTAAGCCCAAAGGGGCTTCTTGCTCGATATAAGTTAATTTAACTCCCCACTGCCGACCATCTCCGGCTGCTTCGATGATTTCATCCTTGGTATCCCCGACGACAATACCAATATCCTCAATTCCCGCTTCTTGCAAAGCTTCAATCCCATAGAAAAGAACTGGTTTATTGGCTACTGGCACTAATTGCTTGGCTTGCGTAAAAGTAATCGGTCGTAGCCGGGTGCCTTGGCCACCACTCAAGATTAAACCTTTCATCGGGATAGGGTCTCTGGTTGTTGATTTCATTGATTAATGCCCCCCAAAAAATCTGTTGATTTGCCGATATTACCCAGTCCAAAAGAAATCCGAAACTGAACCTCGGGTTTCTCCCGAAAATAAAATACTCGAAGATCGGCGATAAAATCAAGACATTGATAATGATAGGTAATCAAAGCTCCCAAGTAAAGAAGCTCTTTTTCCTGAAGGTTGAAATCAATCTGGCTTTGGGCCTCAAGAGAAAGAGATGGAATTTTCGCTCCTCCGGAAAATCCAATCTGGTGTCGATTAAACGATATAGATTTTGGCCGATAAGGATTAGAACCTTTATACCAATTGAGGCCGCAAAACCAATCATCCGTAGGTAGCCCCAGGCTAGCACTCACCCGGATA
>Ga0190347_1000037_pt1 | contig 37149 bp, 20 predicted proteins | sample 48721356_MG_FD_161652 | JGI IMG/M metagenome (GOLD analysis project Ga0190347, IMG submission 161652) | Hydrothermal vent microbial mat bacterial communities from Southern Trench, Guaymas Basin, Mexico - 4872-13-5-6_MG | ecosystem: Environmental > Aquatic > Marine > Hydrothermal vents >...
TTTATCATAATACCGCCTTTTCCCGCCGTCCTTCTTTCCCTGTTCTGGGTATTGTGGAAACAGGCGTGGAGGCCATCCAGAAGAAATTAGCCCAATTTCCCCAAGCAACCATAATTATCTTCGCCACACGCACAACTATTTCTTCTGAAGCTCACCAAAAACTCCTGGTCGAGCAGGGTCTTCCAGCAAATAAAATAATCGGTCAGGCCTGCCATAAGCTGGCGGGAGCCATTAACCGGGGCTATGACAGTGAGGAGACGATGACTCTTCTCAGAAAATATATCAAAGAAGCTCTCGACAAACTACCAGCTCCGCCCGAGACTATATTGGCCAGCCTAAATTGTACTGACTACGGCTATGCTCTTGACCAGTTTAAACAAGTCTTTAATGAATACGGCTACTCCAACGTCATCTTCGTCGACCCCAATCCTTTTCTGGCCGAGAAAATTTTAAAACCCTCGCTCTTCAATCGCTTTCCCCGATCAGAAGTATCAATAGAGGTAGTTTCCAAAACACCTATTACTGAAAAAGAAATCACTTCCATTGGCAGTCTCCTGGAAAAAATTTCCCCCGCCACTGCTTCGGCTCTCCGCAACTACACCTTCAACCCGAAATTGTTCTAAAGGCGAGCGCCTGACCCCAAAATGATACATCCCTCCCCTCTACAATCGTCCCCAGGGAAAAGGTGAAGACCAGCCTCTGCCAAGACAAAATGATTCGAAATGACTAATCTCCGGAATAACTCCCTAATGATTCCATGTGAAATATGAATACTCTGTATAATGAAAAAAAGATGCGAATAAGGCTTGGAAATTGATAAAAATAGATAGTGATGAGCGATAGCTGCCTAGCTTAAAGAAGGCGTAACTGTGACTAACCGGCAACCAGTCGGAGGCTTTGATGAACTATCCTTCCACTGTTAATTCTACGGCTTGATGGTAAAACTTAAACACTGTCTCATACCAACGCGGTGTCTGATATCAACGCGGTCTCCGACACCCATTCTAGCTGCGGTGTCTGACACCAAGAGAGTCCAATAAAAAGTCTCTGACACCTAGTCCTGGGGCAATAAAACACGGTTGAGATGTCTGACACTAAGAGCACTGTATCTGACCCCAAAATGATTGAACTTTTCAAACTGTCTGGAATATGCCAAAATAAATATCTACTAACGGAAAATGTGAAACCAAAGTTAAAATGAAAAAGAAATCGATCAAAGCTTCTTCCTCGACGGCGTCAACTCCGCCTTCTCAGGAAGATATTAATTTCTCTTGTAGCCCGGAAAAAGTTTCCTTGAGCTTAATCAAACACTCATTAAAAATAGCCGAAGAATGCCGGGCCAATGCCCTCCTTGTTTATGCCGATGCTCTGGGCGAAAAGGAGCTATCTATACCCACGGAGGATTCCATCCTGATTTATTTGATCACCCGCACCCAGGCTGAAGAGGCACCGCTTAAGCGAAAAGGCCATCTCTTCATCCGCGTGCCTGAAGTTCCCCTCAACCGGATGGCTCAGGTCAAAATGGCCACTTTGATCGCTCTTTCCCAGGGCAAATTAAAAAAAGGAGACACGATTGTTTTCCTCACCGGTCCGGCTGAAAGTGATCATCTAGATACCCTGATGGTCATGCAAATTGGCCTGGAACATGAGCTGTTTCTCGCCCCCACCAAAAACGATAAAATTGCTCCCTATATCAAACCCGAAGTTCTCAATCGCGTGATTGAAATAGCCACAGAACTCGGGAGCGAAGGCCGGGAAGGGAAACCTGTGGGAGCCCTTTTCGTCATCGGCGACACAGAAAAAGTTAAAGCCCTCTCGAAGCAACTCATTCTTAATCCTTTTCGGGGCTATCCCGAAGCCAAAAGGAACATATTGGACCCCGCCCTGGAAGAAACCGTCAAAGAATACGCGATGCTGGATGGAGCTTTCCTTATCAGAGGCGATGGAGTGATTGAAACGATGGGTGCCCATCTCAAGGTGGGTGCTCAACAAGAATTTGAACTGCCACAAGGACTAGGAGCCAGACATCATGCCGCCGCTGGCATCACTGCCGTCACCGAGGCCGTGGCGGTTACTTTAAGTGAATCAACTGGGACGGTGACTGTTTTCAAAGAAGGGAAAATAGTCACCGAAATAGAAAAACTTCGCACTTTATCCCGTCATGAAGAATTTTAATTCTCACCGAAGGAAGGATATTTATGGGCACTAATCTCAATTTTTCCACCAGAAATTTTCACCTGAAAAACATAGGATTCATTTCCACTCGGATCGCCGGCATCGACGGCGTTTCTTTGGAAATTGAGAAGTGGGCCGAAGTCCTGAGCCAGGAAGGTTTCAACTGCTTCTACTTCGCTGGGGAAGTGGACCGGCCCGAAGAAATCTCTTATGTTTGCGCCCTAGCTCATTTCGAGCATCCCGAAATTGCCGCCTTAAACCAGAAAATATTCGGGGTTTTTCATCGCAGCCGGGAAACAACCGATAAAATATTTCAAATCAAAAACAAGCTGAAATCGGCTCTTTACAAATTCAAGAAAAAGTTCGGAATTGATATCATTATTCCCGAAAACGCCCTCTCCATTCCCCTAAATATTCCCCTGGGAATCGCCCTGACTGAACTCATCGCTGAAACTCAAATCCCCACCATCGCCCACCACCATGATTTCTTCTGGGAACGGGACCGTTTCCTGATCAATAGTTGCCCGGACTACATCGCCCAGGCCTTTCCCCCTGATTTACCTTCCATTCAACATGTAGTGATTAACTCCCTAGCCTCACGACAATTAAATTACCATGCAGGCGTTTCTAATACCGTGATTCCCAATGTTTATAATTTCGAAATTTCGCCCCCCCCCTCCCATGAATCCTGCCTTCAACTTAAAGAGGAAATTGGGCTTCAACCCGATGATCTTTTCATCCTCCAGCCCACCCGGATTGTTCCCCGAAAACGAATTGAACGAGCCATTGAAATTGTCCATAACTTGGGACTCTCTCGTCCCTTCTTGATAATCACCCATCCCAGCGGGGATGAAGGAGATGATTATTACCAACATATCATGGAATATGCTCAGCAAAGTGGTGTAAAAATAATTAGAATAGATCATGTTATCAGCTCGGGTAAAAATCACGCGCAAAAACCCTACACCATCACTGATGCCTACCAATGCGCTGACCTTGTCACCTATCCCAGTGATTACGAAGGCTTCGGGAATGCTTTTCTCGAAGCGATTTATTTTAAAAAGCCGATCGTGGTTAACCGCTATTCCATTTATGTGACTGATATTGAACCCAAAGGCTTTGAAGTCATTTCCTTTGAAGGTTTTGCCACCCGGTCAGTAATCTCCCAGATTAAAAGGACTCTCTTCGACCCTCTTTATCGTTTAAAAATGACTGAGAAAAATTTCAAACTGGGCAAGAAATTTTTCTCTTATGAGATTTTAAGAAAGAAACTATTAGCGCTACTTAGTAATTTCCAGCCTTAAAAACATTTAAATAACCATAAAAACAACAAAAAACTAAAAAACTATTGATAAAAAAATTTAAAGAGAATAACAAAAAAAGGAAAGCGTAGAGAAAATAAGATGGCCTACATCGCTCTGCTTCATTACTCCTGTCCTCCCGTAGTGGGAGGTGTTGAAGAAATCATTTCTCAACAAGCCTCTCTTTTCCACCGCCACCGCCATCACGTCAAAATCCTGGCGGGAAAAGGGGCCCAATTTACCGATGTTTTCGAAGTTGAGATTAACCCTCTTCTCGACTCCCGGCACCCTCACATCTCCCAGCTCCAACTAAATCCAAGGAAATACCGGCTCCAGCTGAAAGAGTATGAAGAAAAAATCATCAGTTATCTTCGCGATACTTTGTGGAATCATGATCTTCTGATTGCCCATAATGTCTTGACGATGCACTATAATCTTCCTTTGACCAGAGCTATCCACCATTTAGCCTCTTCTTTTCCTATTAAAATCATCTCTTGGAATCATGATTCCCCTTATTTTTATAACCACTACCCCCAGCGCTTAAACCAGCCAGAATGGGAAATTCTCAAATCTCTCAATCCTAAAATTAATTATGTGGTCATTTCTGAAGCTCGGGCGCAAGAATTTAAAAAGCTTTATCAGACTAAGAAAAATTTACCTGTTATTCCCAATGGAATTGATCCCTATCGCTTCTTCCGGCTCGACCTTTCGACAATCCGCCTCATTCAGGAAGAAAAATTATTTGAGTCAGACCTTCTCTTAGTTCAACCTTCCCGCCTCCATCCCCGAAAAAACATTGAACTTTCCATCCAGGTGATCAAAGCTTTCCATGATCGTAAAATTAAAGCTAAATTACTCCTTACTGGCGCCTATGACCCCCATGAAAAAAAAGCTTCTTACTACTTTCGCAAACTTAAAGATCTGGCTGAAAAGTTAGGCGTTAAGGAAGATATAATTTTTATTGCCGAACATCAGTTTAAATCCGGGCAGAAATTAGAGCCTGCCCGGGTCACCATCCGCGACCTCTACCTCATATCCGATTGCCTCTTTCTCCCCAGTAAACAGGAAGGATTTGGCCTTCCTTTGTTGGAAGCCGGTATGATCAAACTTCCCATCGCCTGCTCTGACATCCTTCCCTTTCAGAGTATTGCCAATGAGAATGTGTTTTACTTTTCTCTTTCCGAGCCACCAGGTCAAATTGCCAAGAGGCTTTGGGATTATTTAAACAGCCTTAAACCCTCCCAGATGTACCATCGGGCTATTCGTAAATTTACCTGGGATTATATCTATCAACAAAAGATCAAACCTTATTTAGAATCGTTTTTTTAGGGCTTTCCTTTTGGCCGGAAAGGCTTTTGTTTCTTTTTTTACTTTTCTACTTTACTTTTCTACTTCAATTGGTTGATAAGACTTAATCAAGGAAAAGCCAGACTCCTGGAGTTTCTTCTTATAATTTTCGACCTCAGTGGAGAAAAATTCATTCAGCTCGGTGATAAACTGGGTCAATTTTTCTTTGGCTCGTTCATACCGGACGCGGGCTGGTTCATTAATAGGTTCCACTCCGGCCCGGACAATACCCATCACGGCGCTCATAACTTGGCTCTGGAGACCAGTCGATCGATCAGCAATGCCTTGCTTGGGAGGCGTCGGGTTTATTCTCTCGGAAAATGTCTTGAGCTTGCTACTCAGGTCTCGGGTGGCCTTCCCTAATTCCTTCATCTGGGGGGAGCGTTGCTGCCGCAAAGTGGTGGTGATCGTCTCCAAGGCTTGTTGGGTTTCTTGAATTCGCTGGCGGGCATCATTTAAGGCTAGCGATAGTCTCTGGGCCTTTTTGGCCATCTCGTAGTTTTCCCGAAGCACATTCAGGTCAATCGCCAAGCGAGGATCGGTTTTGACCTTAAACTTCCGGCTTACTTCTTGATCATCATATTTAATCTTGACGGTATACTCGCCCGGCAAGACCGTCACCCCTCCCCGGAAAAAGCGACCCATCGAGGAGGTCTGCTGTTGCCGTTGGTCAGAAGGTAGTTGCTCTTGAAAATTCCAAAAGACCCGGTTAATACCTTTTTCCTCAGGTCCATTCAGGCGAGCCACTACTTGGCCCTGGCTATCCTCGATGATAATCTGGACTCTTGACATGCCAGCTCTCATTCTAGCCTCTATCGCGGCCGGCATTCGTCCCCTCGTCCCCATCTGCCTCATTCTCTCCCGCATCGCCTGCATTCTTTCCTGCTGTTCCGGCGTTGGCTCTTGTTTTTTCTCGCTAGGAATTAAGTAATAAGTAAAGCAAGCTCCCAATGGTTTGTTTTCTCCGCTGAAAAAGGTATCGCCTGGGCTTAGATAAGAGCTCAAGCGGCCCCGAATAAATTGGTAAGCATCAGAGGGGGAAAAAAGATGAAGTTTTTTCTTTAGAATCTCGGAGGATATTTCGCGAAGAGGCGTAATATCATCAATAATATAGATGGAACGCCCATGAGTGGCGATAATCAAATCGTTTTCGCGCGGATGAACAGCTAAGTCACGAACCGGAACAGTGGGCACTCCCTGGGTCCACTTCATCCAGTTCTTACCGCCATTGAAGCTGACATACAAACCAAATTCTGTGCCGAGGAAGAGCAGGTTAGGATTAACAGGATCTTCCTCAATAACATGAACAAACCCGTCTATTTCGGACGTAACTAAGCTCTGCCAAGTCTTTCCAAAATCGTGCGTTACATAGACATAAGGGGTCCAATTTGCCCGGCGATGGTCGTCGAAACAAACGTAAGCCGTAGCTGCATCAAATTTAGAGGCCTCCACATGAGGCACCCATGTTTCAGGTGGAACTTTTCCTTTGCCCCCGGTGGTTAATTTCTTCGATACCAATTCCCAGGTTTTACCCCCATCCCTAGTTAATTGGACATTGCCATCATCAGTACCAACCCAGATAACGCCTTCCTGGACGGGGCTGGGAGCAATGGTTGTTATCGTGCAATGATTTTCAGCATTGGTGACATCAAGGGTCAATCCTCCACTTTCTGATTGCCGCTGCTTCTCGGGGTTATTGGTGGTTAAATCTGGACTTATTATTTCCCATGTCCTTCCTTTGTCACGACTACGATGAACGAATTGACTCCCGAGATAAATGGTCGAGGGATGAAAAGGATCAACGGCAAAACCAGCGTTCCAGTTGTAGCGATGCTTAACCTCCGACTCAGTGGGAACAATACTAGTGCTGGTACCAGTTGTCATATCGAAATAATAGAGGTTACCACCTTGGGACATACCATAGCCCGCCCCTGGTTTTTCAGGGTCAGGTTCAACATCAAATCCATCACCCCCACCGACAGTCTTCCACAAATAACTATTGAGACCTCTTTCCCGAAGCTCATAAGCCGGACCAACCCAAGAACCATTATCCTGAAGGCCACCATAAAGATTATAAGGAATCTGATAATCAAAACTTACATGATAAAACTGTCCCAAGGGAAGATTGGTCACAAACCGCCAACTCTGGCCGCCGTTATAGCTGATGACCACGCCACCATCATTTCCCACTACCATGTATTTGCCATCGGGATGAATCCACATGGCATGATAATCGGAATGAGATTGACCAAAAGAGGTTAGGGAGCGAAAAGTTCGTCCCCCATCCTCGCTGATCCTTAACTGACCTTGAATTAAATAAACAACGTTTTCATTTATCGGATTGACCTTGACTCCACTGTAATAAAAAGGACGACCATGAATACCCTCTTCATTATTAACCACTTGCCAACTGTAACCACCATCGTCGGAGCGCAGGAGGCAACTTTTTGCAGCTTCAACAATGGCATAAACAACTTCGGGCTGACTGGGAGCAAAAGCAACTCCAATCCTGCCGAGTTCGCCAGCTGGCAACCCTTCTTTTTCGCTTAATTTTTTCCAGGTCTGCCCACCATCTTCAGTCAGGTATAAGCCACTTCCAGGGCCGCCCGAAGTGAAAAACCAGGGCCAACGCCGGAACTGCCACATCGCCACTAAAATCTTCAACGGATTACCTGGAGCCATAGCCATATCCGCAGCCCCTGTTTTCTCACCCACATAAAGAATCTTCTGCCAGGTTTGGCCCATATCTTCCGTTTTAAAAACTCCTCTTTCGGGATTTTCCCCCCAGGCAGTACCAAGAGCCGCCACATAAGCCACCCGGGTATCATGCGGGTCAACTAAAATTCGGGAGATATGCTCCGTTTTCTTTAAACCCAGCCATTTCCAGGTCTTCCCTCCATCCACAGAAAGAAAAACACCACGGCCAACTCCCGCTGTATTACGGACTCCAGACTCCCCGGTTCCAACCCAAACTATATTAGGATTTAAAGGATGAACAGCAATGGCCCCAATGGATGCGGTGGGTTGATCATCAAAAATGGGTTGCCAAGTTAAACCACCATCAACAGACTTCCAGACACCCCCGGTAGCTGTGCCGGCGTAAATTATTTTCGGATTAGTGGGATCAACTTCCACGGCGGCAATACGTCCACTCATATTAGCAGGCCCCACATTACGAGCTTTTAAGCCGTGAAAAATTTGGGAATCAAATTGAGCCCAACCAAGCAAACTGATTCCTAAAACCAAAACAATAAGAATGCCAATTAATTTTAAAGTTGGTTGGAAATTTTGTCTGGGCATCCATCCCTCCTTTTTATAAATTACACCATATTTTGGACGATAACCAAAAATAGATTCTTCCTTTTTTCAATTTTATTGAATTTATTCTATTGTCTCTTTCCTAGCTAGTAAAGCAAATTTTTTAGTGGCCAAAAAAGAAGATTTATATTTTGACAATATTCTCCTCATATGTTAATAGAAAACTTGATTAAAAAATTATCCATTTCTAATGTTTTTTATTATTTTCGATTAACCAATTAAACAAAGGTTGACTCAACATCAAATTTCAAATTTACTGATAAAATTGAAAATAAAAAAAGAGGAGTTTTTCCATGAAATTAAAAAACCCAGCCTCTTTTCTGGCTTTTCTCTTTCTTAGTCTGGCTTGGCTTTTTTGCCCTAGTTGCGCTCCTAAACTCCTGGAAGACCACGGCTGGAAAATAAGTGTTGACCAGCAAAAAGAAACTTTAAAGATTGAACATGAATCAACTGGTGTTATCCTTGAAAATGCCGCTTTAGCTTCCCCAAGTAATGAAATATTAGGGAAGTGGAAAATTGAAGTTTCTCCTTCCAAATTAACCATCACCACTCACTCCCCCCAGGAATCAACTTGGACTCTGGTGACCACAGAAAATCAACTTCAGATTTCTTCTTCTCTCCCCGGGAGCATTCTCCGCGGCACAGCTCCCGCCGGAGAAGAACGTATTCCCGCCCGCACCGCCGAAGAAGATAACGGGATTATGTTCACTTCCTTAGGATTCGTCTCAGCTCGAAATATCCATTCGCTGTTCGACATTCCAACCAACACAATGATCAAGTTTTCATCCTCTTCCCTTCTCGAAAGAAACCAGGCAAATAGGCGCCAGATGAAAGTTCAAATTAAACTGGCTCCTGAAACATCTTTATCCATAATTCCCGATTATTACCAAAACGTTTTGGGCTTAAAATATTATCAGCCGCGCCCCCAAAGATTTATCACTGCCCCGGCGGGCTGGTGTTCATGGTATTGCTATTACATGGGCACCACCGAAGAAGACATGATCAGGGAAACTAATGCTTTAGCTGAATTGCTCAAGCCTTACGGATTAGAATTTGTCCAACTAGATGCTTGTTACACACGAGGAGAAGAAGCTAATTATCTTGAATGGAACAAAGAAGCTTTCCCCCGGGGAGGGAAATGGTTATTCCAGTATATTCGGGAAAAAGGACTAAAACCTGGGTTGTGGATTAATGTTTATGGATCTAATTATGCTCGGCCCGAATGCGCCGAAAAATATCCCGAAAATTTCTACCTTCGGGACAAAGAAGGCAAATTATCCGGGGCTTGCTGTACAGCTGACGACACGGTTGTTCGCCTGGATTACTCTAATCCTGAAGTTATTGAAAAACACTTGAAACCAATGTTCTCCATCTTAAAAAATGATTGGGGCCTGAGTTACCTTAAAGATGCTGGCTGGGGAACCTGGATGGATTATTACGACCAGAATCGAGAACAAGCTTTTGATTCTTCGCGGGGAAGCCGAGAGCTCTACGTCGACGTCCAGAAAGCTGTCCGCAGTACCCTCGGCGATGATGTTTATATCACCGGCTGCGCCATGCACGAAGTTGGCCTTTGTTTTGGCCTGTTCGATGGCTCAAGAACAGGCGGAGATGACAAAGCTGTCTGGTATCCAGAAAGAGAAAGAGGCATGTCCATGCAGACCTTTTTTCACTCCCTTTTTGGAGCCAATTACCTGAATAATATTGTCTGGTTTTGTGATCCTGATGTAGTCATGGTCCGGAACCCCTTGACCTATGAGGAAGGGCAAACCATCGTCTCGGCTATCGCCTTGACGGGGCAAACTTATCTGGCTTCAGACTTCATGGACAAACTACCACCTCGTAAACTTGAGCTCTACCGCAAAACCATGCCCACCACCCCCATTGTGCCCATCGACCTTTATCCCTTTCGAATTCTGAAAAACAAAAGAGACGGGGTTGTGTGGTGTTGCCCCCAAGTCAAAGAATTTCCTCGCGCCCTTGATCTAAAAGTATATGGAGTCAACGGTGATTATGATGTTCTCGCCCTCTTCAACTGGAAAGACGAAGCTTCAGAGGCCGGGTTTACTCTCGAGGAGCTGGGCCTGGCCTCCAACCAAGAATACCATGTGTTCGACTTTTGGAAACAAGAATACGAAGGGACCATTAAGGGGAAATACACCACCTCTCTTCCTGCCCATGGAACAAAAGTTTTGATAATCCGAGCAGTTGATTCTCTCCCTCAAATCTTAAGCACTTCTCGCCATATCACCTCGGCTGTTAGCCTCCAAGATGTCCACTGGAACCAAGAAGAGCAAAGATTAAAGGGTAGTTCGACAGTCGTCAAAGGCGACCCTTACTCTCTTTTCCTCTGGGTGCCCCCGGAGTTAAAAATGACCAAGGCCAAAGCTAACACTGAGGTTCTCTTCTCCCGGCAGGAAGAAAATGGCCTGGTTGAAGTTAAATTCTCTGGCGATCTTCCTGAGGCTGAAACATTGCTTGAATGGGAGATATTTTTCACCCCGGCCGGAAAGGCCAAATAAAAATTTTGACTAATTGAGGGCGGTAAAACTATAAAATTGTTTAGCTTGGGCGGATAATTATAAAATTACAATCCATTTATTTTGAGCTCTAAAGGAAGAAGCGATGACAACAACCAACATCCTCAACCAAAGGCCATTAGGAAAGTTTCTTTCTTTCTCTTGTAATTGCTTAGGGTTAATTATTGCTCTTGCTTTTTTGCTTAACCTTCCGGCCCAAGCCCAACTTAAAGTTGATAAAAATATCTTCGACTTTGGCCAGATAAAAGAAGGCATCAATGTCCCCGTCAAATTCAAACTTGTCAATACAGGCTCACAACCAATAAGATTAAAAGAAATTCGAACCTTTGCCGCTTGTGTTCAGAGAAGGCCCCTCGAAAAAAAGAATCTTAGACCTGGAGAAAGCCTGAAACTTGAGTATGTATTTGAAAGCTTAGGCTACGGAGGAGCAAGCATCGAAAAAGAAATTCAGGTCTTCTATGAAGGTTCAAAAGTCCCCTTAATTATCAAATTTAAAGGTTCGATCTTACCTCTTGAAGATTACCAAGCTCCGGTAGGAGAAGTAGTTTATAATTTTTTTGCCTTAATTGATATCCGCCCCCCACATCATTACCACCAGGAACATATCCTCGGGGCCATAAATATTCCGGCGGAAAAAATCATGGCCTGGGCAAATCGAATCGCCCCCCAGGTTACTGATGACATGGTGCTCTATATCTATGATGAGCGTGGTGACCTGGCTGATGAAATAGTTAAAAAATTGAGAGCTGCTGGCCACTCCCAATATGTTAGCCTGGTGGGGGGCCTCCAGGAGTGGAAAAACCAATACGGCCAAAAAGGGATTATTCGCCTTGACTAATCCCAATAATCGACTCTCGTTATCGAGATGAACTCTGGAAAATTAATCACCCAGGGCAACTAAACAAAATGAGAAATAACTTCCTCTCTCCTTGGCTCAAGGCCCGAGAAAATTCCCTTCGCAGCGCTCCCCAGATCCTTGGCCTTCACTGGTCCTTAATTATTTTTTTCACCCAGGAAGAAATCACCTCTTTTTTGGCCATAACCCCAAAGAAAAATTAACTTATGGGCAAGATTGACCAGATGCGGAAAATTACTGCTTTTCTTCTACTTGGCTTTTCAGTTACGTTGCTTGCCTGGGCTCAAAATCATGACCAACAGACTATCGTCTATTTTTTTTATGAAGAAGGCTGCCCTTATAGCCGAAAAATGAGTGAGTTTCTAGCCACCAGAATTGTTCCCCACTACCCTGTCCGGATCGAGAAACTGGAAATTCACCAGCCAAATAATCTCCAACTGATGATGAAGATGGCCCACTCCCGCCAGGCCCAAGAAGTAATTAAAAACGGTGTTCCAGCTGTCTTTATCGGTGAATTCGCCTTCCAAGGGGCTAACCGCCGAACCGAGCGTTTGATCGAAGAGACTATCCGCAAAATAAGGCAGCGATCCGTTCCTCCCCTAAATCCTCCTTTTAGTCCCCAAGCCCAAATTGCTCCTTCTTTTTCTTATTTCCTCATTTTTAGTAGCGGTCTGATTAGTGCCTTTAATCCCTGCAGCCTCGGGGTAATTGTGCTTTTTCTAGGAACTATAATTTCTCTTGCGGGCTTCCACAAAACTCGGATTCTCAGTTCAGGCTTGGTCTTTTCTTTGACCTATTTTGGCGGTTCTTTGCTAGTAGGAATGGGCCTTCTCCAGTCATTTCAGGAAGTAAAAATCCGGCAAACACTAACGGTCATTATCTCCGTTCTCATCACTGGTGGTGGTCTCTACTACCTCGGCCAAGGCCTCCTCCAGAAAAAAAGCTCTGATCTACCCGCTGGATGGAGGGCTCTTTTTCGTCGCTTTCTCAATATTCCCGGGGCGATAATAGGTGGTTCTCTGGCTGTGTTTTTTCTCTTTCCTTGCTCTTCGGGACCCTATTTAGCTATCCTGGCTCTCCTTTCTCAACCCGGCGGAAAAATTAAGGCTCTAACCGGGATTATTGTCTATAACTTAGCTTTTATTCTTCCCTTTGTAATTTTCACTCTCATCATCGGGTTAGGGATTCTTTCTTGGGAGCAAATTGCTGCCTGGAAAGAAAATAATGTTTTTAAATTTAAAATATTGCTGGGGCTGCTTTTTGTCGGGCTGGGGATTTGGCTTTTTTTAACCTTTGGCCCGTGGTGACTCTCTTCTTCTTGGCTAGCTCACCACCTGCCCCAAACCTTGAGTTTAAAGCCGGTCATCCTCATTCATCAGCTTTAATCAATTACTCCCACGAATCAACAAATTAAAAATGCGGCGGTGGCCAATCAAAGAGTTAATAGGGCAAGATTAAAGCAGGGGGTCTCAGCCCCCAGGCGGCTGAGTTGCCGTCAAAATAACTAGCCTATCCCCTTCGCCTAGTCAAGTCGATGAACGAGCAGGCCGGAACGAAGCTTAGGTTCAAACCAGGTCGACTTAGGAGGCATAACTTGCCCGGCATCGGCAATCCGCATGAGTTCGGCAATCGAGGTGGGGAAAAGAGCAAAAGCTACTTGATACTGGCCACTATCCACTAATCTCTTCAGCTCTTCCAGACCTCTAATTCCTCCCACGAAATCTATTTTTTCGCTAGTTCGAGGATCGTCGATCCCAAAAAAGGGACGCAAAACTAAGTTTTGGAGAAGCGCTGTATCAAGACTGTTGACAGGGTCATCTTTATCTACTTTCTCTGGTTTAAAATTCAACTTATACCACTTTCCCTCAAAATACATTGCTACTTCGCCTTTTTTCTGGGGTCGATAAGGTGATTCACCCTTTTCTTCGATGGTAAAAACTTCTTCTAAGAATTTAAATAATTCTTCAGCCGAATGACCGTTTAAATCCTTAATCACCCGATTGTAATCCATGATCTTCAATTGATTGTCAGGAAACATAACTGCCAGAAAATAATTATATTCCTCTTCCCCAGTATGATGGGGATTAGCCTCCCGTCTTCTCTTCGCGACAATGGTGCCTGAGGCTGACCGGTGATGACCATCGGCCACATAGAGATAATCAATTTTCTTAAACTCCTCAATAATTTTATCGGCCGCTTCCTCACTGACAATCCAGACAGTGTGTCGAACTCCATCATCAGCTACAAAATCATAAAGAGGTTCTTTGGTTACTTCCTCAGCCACTAATTTATTAATACTTTCCCGGGCTTTATAAGTTAGAAACACCGGCCCGGCATGAGCGTTGGCGGCTTCGATATGCTTGACCCGGTCTTCTTCCTTGGCTCGTCGCGTTAATTCATGCTTCTTGATGATGTCCTTTTCATACTCCTCCGCTGCCACACAGCCCACAATTCCATATTGCTCGCGTTCCTGCATAATTTGCCGGTAAATATAAAGACTTGGTTTTTCTTCCTGAATTAATATCCCTTCGCCAATAAAACGCTCCATATTTTCTTTGGCTTTTTGATAAACCTCGGGAGCATATAAATCAGTTCCTGCAGGCAAATCAATTTCGGGTTTGATTACATGCAGAAAGGAATAGGGATTACCTTCAGCCAATTTTCGAGCCTCCTCGCTATTGAGGACATCATAAGGTGGAGAAGCAACTTTCTTTTCCATGCCTTTTTGGGGACGGAGGGCTCTAAATTTACGCACCGTGACCATTTTCAACTCCTTTCTTTTGATTTGAATGATAGAAATTATTATGGTTAACTATTTTAATCCAATTACCCCTCAAAAATAAAGCTGCCGGAGCAAAAAAGATTAATTTCCTAGACTTCTTAACTCTAAATTAAACGGCGCGACTTTGTCCCTCAATACTTTAAGCTGGACTCGGTCATAAGTTAAAAGGCCATTAACTTCAATTTCCACATCACTAGTTTGAGTATAGACAGCCGCTGATAATCCTCGGTGGACATAATCTTTTAATTTCTTAATCAGGTCAACATAAGCTTGGGTTAATTCTTGAAAAGAAGCAAAATTCCGGTAGCCCCAACTCTTGTCTTGCTGCCAAGTATGAAAGGGAACCGGAAGTCCTAAGCCACCAAACTCGCCCAGCACCACCGCGCGGTCAGCTTCGAGGGGAGGCATGGCCGGGCCTGGGTAAGCATGAATATCTTTCAAATCACCCACCCCCCGGTCAACCCAACCGCTTGCGCTGTCAACTAAACGAGTGGGGTCCATTTTCTTGACCCACTCCGTCAAAGCTTCAGTTTCAAATTGTCCCCAGCCCTCGTTAAAAAGAACCCACACCACCACCGAAGGATGGTTCCTAAGATTGGTTATTATTCTTTCTAACTCTAGTTTAAATTGCTCGACTGACTCTTTTGACCGGGCCAAGTCTGCCTGATTCCTGCCAATATATTTATCTCCACTGGGCATATCCTGCCAGATTAAAACACCCAATCGATCACACCAGTAGTAATAACGCCGGGGTTCAACTTTAACATGCTTACGAAGCAGGTTGAATCCCAAACTCCGCAAGCAATTAAGATCATAGATCCAGGCTTTTTCACTGGGGGCAGTATAAATTCCATCGGGCCAGAATCCTTGATCAAGAGTCCCCAACTGGAAATAAGGACGATTATTTAAAAATATTCTTGTTCGGCCCGCCCCATCTTTTCCTAAAGAAATCTTCCGGAGGCCAAAATAACTTTCAACTTCATCGACTACCTCCCCCTCTCTTTCCACTACTATTTGGAGCTGATAAAGAAAGGGGTCCTCCGGGCTCCACAAACGAGGGTTCTCGATAGGGATAACTAATTCTTCACCGGGGAGAACTTCCCTTTCTGCGACCAAAGCCTCGCCAGCCAAAACCATGGCCTTAACCACCAGCTCGGGCTGAAGAGAAGAAATACCAAGCTGTAATTTAACTTCTTTTCGATCAACATCAGGAGTAATTTGCAGACTGTCAATAAATACTTGGCTCACTGGCTCTAGCCAAACCGTTCCCCAGATACCAGTTACGGCGGTATACCAAATCCCCTGCGGATTTTGGACCTGTTTACCTCGGGGCTGGTAACCTTTATCCGTGGGATCCCACACGGCTACCAACAATTCTTGTTTGCCCTCCTTTACAGCCGGGGAAATATCAAATTGAAACGGGTCATAACCACCCCGGTGGGTACCCACTAACTGGCCATTAACCCAAACGCTTGTTTCCCAGTCAGAAGCTTCAAAATTGAGGAAGATCTTTTTCCCGCGCCAGTGAGCCGGCAGAGAGAAAAATCGTCGATACCAGACTTTTTGTTTTTCGGTTACCTTTTGGGCTATTCCCGAAAGGGCCGCTTCTACGGGAAAAGGCACCAATATTTTTCCTTGGAATTCCTGCGGTGGGCCTTCGTCCACGGGCAAAATGGCCACGTCCCACAAACCATTTAGATTAAGCCACTCTTTTCTTTTTTGTTGGGGCCGAGGATAAACGTTCCAAACTGTCGAAGGGGAAACTCTTTCCGCCCAGGGGGTGAATAACGGCCCAGCCGCGGGCTTCCAGGGGAGAGTTTCCTGCCTGGGGTGACAGGAGCTGCTAATAAGGATGACAAATAAAACCCCAAGCCAATATAGAGACCGTGATTTTTTGATCATTTTCCTCTTTCTCCTTAATTTGCTTAAACTCGCCTTAAGAAAGGCTTTCCTTCTGGCTTCATTTATACTTTCTATCATCCTCAATTGCTAAAAACAAGTCTTTCCTTCGGGGCGAAAGTATTTCCAAAACTGTGATGGCTTGGGTAATAGCCATCAGCTTGAATTATAAATATTGGCTAAGCAGAAAGAAATGAAGATCGACAAAATATTTCCTTCTAATTATTTTTCTGGTGTAGGGAAAAATGGTGACAGGCACTATATTAGCTTAGTTGTCTTGAGAATGCCATAGGCCAAAATAATTTGCCAGTCACCATTTTTCCATCACGGTTCTGGTAATGTTTGTCTTTAGGGCCACTGCTGAGGAGCAAACAGCACTATTTTCTAATGACCTAAGGCAAGAATAATCCAGAAGACAAGAGATGGCCTCCGATTTGACCTCGCTTTTTCCCTATGCCAATATATATTTCTTAGCACAAGAAAGCGAGGAGCTAGTTATGGTTTTTGGGTTTCTAAAGAGCGCCCATGATGCTCATACTCTGGGCTTAAACCATGTTGGCCAACTTATCCAGGAATGTGGTTATCAAGCGGTGATAGCCACTATGAAGGAAGCCAAGGCCCTTGATTTCATCGATCGTCCCGGTTCTTGGCCAATTTTAAGGGACTGGATAATTAGCCATAGAATCACCCATTTAGGGTTGAGTTATCGCCTTGACCCCCACCAGGGCCTGGAATTATTCCAACGCTTAATTTATTCCCTCGATCACGATCCCCTTCTTTCTTCATCCCGCGGGTCAAAAATAAAAAAGCTTTTTTTTGCTGGCTTACCTCCAGCCTGCGAACTGGTCAACAATAAATTTGGCCGCCGAGTCATAACTTTTCAGGGAGATGAATCCCCCCGGGAAACCCTGTTGCGCCTCGGAATTCCCGAGAGATTTATCCCCCGGGCGATTAAAGAAGGAGCCGTTTACGACGAAATACGCCTAGATTTTGGAACTAAATTAATCAACCAAGAAAAACATCTTAACCTTAAACCATTTCCATCATTGTCTTACCCTGAATTTGGGACTCGCCAAGATCATCTCCTTAAACGACTCGAAGCCGCACGCCAAGCCGGGCGGTTACCTCTTTTTCGGGCCCATGGGGGGCCTTACCTCCCTGAACGCGAGAAGGCTCTCTCTCTTTTTTCAGAATGGCTAAAAAAGCTGGCCTCTACTGGCTGGCTGGATATTGTTTCCATTGGTTCTTCTCAACTTAGTCAATCTCACTTCGGGCAACCATGGGACGATTTGCCCAACGGAGGGGGAGTCCCTTATAACAGCGAACTGGAATTGAAAGCTATTTGGGAAGATGCCCAACCCATGCTTGTTAGAGCCTACTCGGCCACCAATCGAATCCCCCAAGTCGCCCAAATCCTCGAAAAAAGCCTAAATATGGCCTGGCATGCCCTCTCCCTGTGGTGGTTCAACCAACTCGACGGACGCGGACCTCTCTCTCTTCGAGAAGGCCTGAGTCAACACTGGGAAACGATTAAGTACATCGCCTCGGTTAATAAACCTTATGAAGCAAATACACCTCACCATTTTGCTTTTCGAGGCAGCGACGATTTAACTTATGTGGTTTCTACTTACTTAGCTGCTAAAGCAGCCAAACAGCTTGGAGTCAAATATCTAGTTATTCAAAATATGCTCAATACTCCCCGCTCAACTTGGGGAGTAAGAGATTTAATTAAAGGCCGAACCCTTCTTCGCCTCCTCAAAGACTTAGCTGGTCCTGAATTCCGGCTCATCTACCAGCCTCGAGCTGGCATTGATTACTTTTCCCCCGACCTAACCAAAGCTCGAGCCCAATTAGCGGCGGTAACCGCCCTAATGCAGGACATGGAACCCAATAACCCCCATAGCCCCGAGATTATCCATGTTGTCAGCTACTCGGAAGCTCAATTTTTGGCCACGCCCGATATAATTAACGAAAGTATTCAAATTACCAGGGCTGCTCTCCAATCATACCCCCAATTTAGAGAAAGAGAAGGCCTCCGGGAATTTATCCTTCATCCCACAATCCAAGAACAAACCGAAGAATTCTACCTTGAAGCCCGCCGTTATATTGAAGAGATGGAAAAGACTATTCCCCGACTCTACAGTCCGGAAGGATTTTATAAAATCTTTGACCAGGGCTACTTTCCCGTGCCTTATTTATGGGGAAAAAGAGAAGTATTCAGGCGCGCCGTTAACTGGAATACTCGGCTCGTTGACGGGGGAATCTTCCTTGTTGATGAACGCGGACGCCCAATGAGCTTAGCCCAACGAATAGCCCGGATTAAATCAATTAGCTCTCTGACTGGCGATTAATTTTGGAAGGAATCGACCTTAGGCCCAAACGAAGGCCCCCAGCTCTCCAAGGTCAATCCTTACCTTATTTTTCCCTTAATACTCCAAAATAAAGAAGTATTTTATTTAAAATTTCAGGTTTTGTCCCCAAGGAAGGGGAAACAAAATCGAACGAAAGGCGAAGGAGAAGGTGGGAGCCACATTGAAGATTTAGCCTTCCGGAACCGTTCTTCAAAGGAACCCGGCCACCTCGGGCGCCGAGCGCCTATTGAGCACGGCTCGTTTATCGTTTTGAAACTCATCTTAACAAAGAATAAAGTCCAAAGGTTCGAATTGACCGGGCGCAATTTCGCCGGCGCCGGGAAGGACGGTGAAGGAATGGCCTTAAAAATCTCGACCGAAGCGGAGACATTTTCCTTCGCCTTAACGTAGTAACTCATTCCTGTCACTTGGGGACAAAAGCAATTATTTATTGTATTGCCCATTTCGCTAGTTTAAAAAATTGGGTAAATATGTATTGCGTCCCCAGTTTTCGTCCCCAGTTTTCTTCCTATAAGAAAAAATATAAGTTGAGAGAAATGCTCTTTTTATGCTATAAAAATAAACCTTCACTAAGAAGAGTAATATGGGTAATAAAATAAAGATCACCTATCCTCTTCAAAAAGGCCCGCTTCTCTTATTTAACCCTGGCCAAACTTACTACAAGGGAGCAAGCTAATGGAAGGATTCTACGTGGCTCTAACTCACTGGGTAACAACCATCGCCGATAACATTTGGTCCTATATGCTTTTTGTGCTTTTCGCCGTGGGCGCTTGGCTGACTATCAAAACTCGTTTCATCCAATTCCTTCGTCTCAAAGACGGTATGAACCTCATTTTTGCTGGCTTTCTGGGGAAAAAATCCGGCCGGAAAAGAGAAGGAGATGTTTCCCCTTTTGCCGCTCTTTCCACGGCCTTAGCGGCCACGGTGGGCAACGGCAATATCGGGGGAGTGGCTACGGCTCTTTTTACCGGTGGGCCGGGAGCCATTTTCTGGATGTGGATTTGTGGTTTTGTCGGTATGGCCACCAAATATTCGGAAGCTCTTCTAGGGGTTAAATTTCGAGAAAAATACCCAGACGGAAGCATCGCTGGGGGGCCGATGTACTACATAAAAAATGGCTTAAAGCATAAAGGAATTGCTAGAGTCTTGGCCGCAATTTTTGCTGTTTGTGGTGCCTTTGCGGCTCTTTTCGGCACCGGGAATATGATGCAAGCCAACCAAATGGCCTTAGCTTTTAACAGCGAGTTTGGGGTTCCCAAGATGATCACCGGGATGATTGTCACCGTATTGGTTGGGCTGGTGATAATTGGGGGAATTAAAAGAATTGGCGCCGTCGCCGAGAAGCTAGTTCCCACGATGGTGATTATTTATTTTGTTTTTGGCTTCATCGTTATCTTTGTCCATATCACCGAAATACCTCAAGCTTTCTTTCTAATTTTCAAACATGCTTTCACCCCCTCGGCTGCTCTTGGCGGATTTATGGGGGCCACCGTCAAACAAGCTCTATCGATGGGTTTCCGCCGTGGACTCTTAACCAACGAAGCGGGGCTCGGAAGCGCCCCCATTGCCCATGCGGCTGCGCAAACCCCCTCACCTGTGCATCAGGGATTAATCGGCATCGGTGAAGTATTTATCGATACTATCGTGGTCTGTACAATTACCGCCTTGATTAATCTTTCCACTGGAATGTGGCAGAGTGGCTTAGACGGAACAGCCATGACGGCCGCTTCTTTTTCCAAAACTATTCCTCTTGCCGGGGGGTTAGTGGTGGCTTTTTCTTCTTTTCTTTTTGGCTATTCTACCCTCCTCGGGTGGTATTATTACGGTGAACAGTGCATGAAGTATCTCTTCGGCATCAAGATTACGTACCCATATCGAGTCATTTATGTGGCGTTGGTGCTCATCGGTTCTCTTATTTCCATTCAACTCGTGTTTTTCATCGGTGACATTGCCAATGCTTTCATGGCTCTTCCCAATCTTATCGCCTTAACCCTGTTAAGCGGGATAGTGGCTCAAACAACTAAGTCGTTCTTCCAAAAATACCACCGGCTCGAAGATTTTAAAGACTAAAATTTAGCCTTCTTTCCAGTCCCATTAAAAAATTTCATTTCTATTTTGTTAATCTCATTGAGCAAAAGCTACTTCAATCAAATGAAGAAAAAAATAAATTTTTTTGTTGCAATTTAATTCTATTTTGATATAATCAAATCTTAAAAAGCAGAGAAGAGGAGATATTTCTTAATAGATCGTCATTATTTAAAAGATTTCCCACTATAAACAGGGCAACTTTTTTTATTTCTCCTTAGTTATAATTAAGGACCCAAAAGGGGAGAATTTAAAATGAGAACAATAAAAAGACAGTTAACGTCTCCATCCCTGATGGAAGAATGGAAACTAGATGTCTGGGAAACAGCAGAAATAGAGGGAGGGGAAGAAGATTCTCAACCCTTAAAAACCACAAAAATTATTAACCAGCGACCGACAAAAGAACCTCCAATAGATGTTTTATTGGAGACTAATGAGCCCGAAGACGCCTTTCAGGTGGAAGGGCTAGAGCAGACTTCCGATCCCGTCAAGCTTTATCTCAAAGATATGGGCCAAATCATGCTTCTCTCCCGAGAGGGAGAACAAGCCCTTGCTCGTCAAATGGAAAAAGGACGCAAAGAGATTTTTAAATCCCTTTCCAAATGCCATTTTGCTCTTGAAATTATTGACCAATTAATTCAACAGATATCCTCCTTCCCCGAAACCATAACTCAAATCATTGATTTAAAAGAAGAAAAACTATCTTCGGACTCCGCCTTGCACCAAAAACAGAGAGACCTGTTAATTGCTCTCTCCAAGATAAAATCCCTGACGAATTTATTACAGAGAGAAAACGAATCTTCATTTACGCGCTTTCACAAGGCACGAATTCTAATCCAAATCCAAAATCTTTTTCATCGTCTGGAATTAAAGGAAGAATGGCAAGAAAAAGCCACCGAAGAAATAATTGAAAAAATTGAAAAACACCTAGAGAAAAACTCCACTGGTAGTTCTGAATTAAGAAAAATCCTCAACGATATCCGCAATGGGCAAAAAATTTACCGCCAGGCCAAAGACGAATTGGTTTCGGCTAATCTCAGGCTAGTAGTATCCATTGCCAAGAAATATCAAAACCGAGGATTAAGTTTACTTGATCTCATCCAGGAAGGAAATATGGGTCTTATCCGGGCAGCAGAAAAATTCGACTACCGCAAAGGTCACAAATTCTCAACCTATGCCACCTGGTGGATTCGTCAATCTGTCACTCGAGCTCTAGCCGATCAATCCCGAACTATCCGCATCCCGGTTCACGTGACCGAAAAAATGCAGAAGTTGATCAAAGTCACCCAAGAATTTATCCAAAAAATTGGCCGCGAGCCAACCAACGAAGAACTGTCAAAAAAACTGAGGCTTCCTGTTTCCAAAATCAGGGATCTTAAAAGACTGACACAAGAAACTATTTCTCTCGACATGCCCATCGGAAATGATGAAGATAGCTATCTCTCTGATTTCATCAAATCTGAAACAATGCCTTCTCCTCCTGACGAAGTAATTCATTCCAGCCTAAAAACCCAATTAAAAGAAGCCCTCAAAGAGTTGACTGACCGGGAATCAAAAGTAATTCAGATGCGTTTTGGCCTTAAGGATGGAAAAGAACATACCCTAGAAGAAATTGGCCGGGAATTAAAGGTCACCCGGGAAAGAATAAGACAAATTGAGTCTAAAGCGTTAAAAAAACTAAAGCTATCTCCTTTAAGTTTCAAACTTCGTTCCTTTACTTAATTTTCTAAATGTTTTCTAAATGGGGTCGGGCCGCACCATCTAATTGATATTAAACAAGTTAACTGTAATAACAGCCTCCTAAATTGCCCTTAAAGGGGATTTTTGCCCCCAAAAATCTCCTTTAAGCGATTCAGGCCTTCACTTATCCTTCTCTCTATAGAAAACTAAAGGTAAATTTGCCTTTGGCTGTCCTCAAGGGAACGAAAAATAGGCCTTGGCAATTGCTTCTCTACCTAAAGCCTCTTTCTTGACTTTTTCCTGGAAGTAAAAGAAAATTTACGTCCCTAAATTTATTTAATGAAGGAGTCTTGTATGTGGATTAAAACAATTAAAGGTCTAGGTATTTTTTTAACCTTCAGCCTACTCCTCATTAATTGTCAAACCATCCAAACTGCTCTAGAAAACGCCCTCCAAAGTATCTCTTTAACTGATTTTAAGGCCAATGTTCAAACTCTTTCTTCCGACGAATTCGGAGGCCGGGCTCCAGCCACTCCTGGCGAAGAAAAGACAGTCAATTTTCTCCAGCAAAAATTTGCTGAATTAGGGCTAAAACCCGGCAATGGGGATAGTTATTTTCAGGAAGTTCCAATGTTAGCCATGAAGGTTGAGCCCACCGCTAAGCTGAGGGTTTTTAAGAAGCCAACTACTCTTGAATTCAACTTCAGCCAAGACTTCATGGCTTGGACTCTTCGGGGAGTAGAAGAGTCTGGATTTGATCAAGCCGACCTAGTTTTTGTCGGGTATGGAATTGTTGCCCCGGAATACAATTGGAATGATTACGAAGGAGTCGATGTTAAAGATAAAGTGGTAATTATCCTTATCAACGATCCTGGATTTGAAACTAATGACCCCAATCTTTTTAATGGAAAAGCCATGACCTATTATGGTCGATGGACTTACAAGTTTGAAGAAGCGGCTCGGCAAGGAGCTAAGGGGGCTCTCATTATTCATGAAACGGCTCCCGCTGCTTACCCATGGGAAGTTGTCCAAAATTCTTGGGGAGGAACCAACTACACCTTGGCCTCCGAAGACAACAACATGTCTCGCTGTGCTGTCGAGGGTTGGTTATCCCTGGAAGCTAGTCAAAAAATCTTGGAAACCGCCGGACTCAACTACGCCGATCTCAAACAAAAGGCAACGCAACCAGGATTTAAGGGGTTTTCCCTTGCTTTGCAAGCTAGTCTTCATTTTAAGAATGATGTTTCCCACGTAACCTCCCGTAATGTGGCTGCTCTCTATGAAGGAGGCGAAAGAGCAGATGAGGTTATTATCTTTACCAGCCACTGGGACCACTTTGGGATTGACTCCTCCCTTGAAGGAGATAATATCTTTAACGGAGCTCTGGATAATGCTACCGGAACAGCGGGGTTGATTGAACTAGCCAGAGCTTTCACCAATTTAAAACAGAAGCCCAAAAGATCCTTTCTTTTTCTCGCTGTAACGGGCGAGGAACAAGGACTTCTCGGTTCTCAATATTATGCCACTCATCCTCTCTTTCCTCTCGCTAAAACCGTGGCCGTAATTAATATTGATTCCCTTAATATTTGGGGCCCCATGAAAGACATTACGGTGATTGGTTATGGATTATCTCAATTGGACCAGTACGTGGAAGAAGAAGCTAGTAAAGAAGGCCGCCAAGTAAATCCTGACCCAACCCCCGAAAGAGGTTCCTTTTATCGCTCCGACCATTTCAGCTTTGCTAAACAAGGAGTTCCTGCTATCTATTTCAGTCCCGGCGTCGACCATATTGTCCACGGCAAAAAATGGGGCTTGGAACAAAGAGATAAATATTTAGCCGCAAATTACCACAAACCTTCCGACGAATTTGATCCCAACTGGGATTTGTCAGGCGCCATCCAGGATCTGCAATTGATTTTTAAGATCGCCTACCGTTTGAGCGAAGAGGCGACCTTCCCCAATTGGAATGAAGGTACCGAGTTCAAACACCTCCGCGACCAAATGATGGGAATAAATGATTAAAGCAATCTCAAATCAAGCCACTAAGTGAATATTGCCGCGGCGGACCTGACAAAGGCCGGACTTCTTGGCTACTTGATAACACCTCTCCGCCAAGGAAAAAGAGGGAGGAGGAAGATCTTCCATTAAAAATTACTTTTTCTTTCGACAGAGCGCCAGTTGTTTTTTAAATTCGGGGTGAACTTGTAATCCTAATTCTTCTGCCTTGAGTAAGCACTGCCAAGCCTGGTCAAATTCTTCTTGACGATAATAAATATAAGCCAAATTATTATAGGCCACGGCTTGATGAACTCCCAAGGCAATCAATCTCTGATAATAATTTCTAGCTGGCGAAAGTTGGCCTTGCTCTAGATAAAGATTAGCCAGGTTTAATAAAGCTTCACCATTATGAGGATCGACTTCAAGAGCTTTTGACCATTCATCCTTAGCCTTGAGCCATTGTCCTTGCTGCCTGAAGAGGGAACCCCGAAGGAGATGAATCTCCGCTAAATGGTCAGAATCAAGCGGTACTTTTTCCAGCCACTCCCAGGCTTTTTGCCCTTCTCCTTTCCTCAAATAAGCTGAAGCCAAATTTAATAAAGCTACTGGATAGGTGTCGTTTAACTCAACGGCTTTGAGGGATGAGTCGATAGCTTGATCAAAGTCTTCTGCTTTCAGATAGGCGGCAGCCAGCGTTCCCCAATAACGATGATCTTGCGGAGTAAGCTGAGTTGCTTGGCATAGATCACTTATTGCTTGAGTAAAATTATTGGCTAATAAATAGGCCCGGCCTCGATTAAACCAAGCTTCGCTATAAGCTGGATCTAAGTTAATCGCTTGGTTGTAATCTTTTAAAGCCAGCTCAATTTTCCCTTGCCGCAAGTGAATTGACCCTCGAGTTGAATAAGCTTCGGGCAAAGAAGGGTCAAGCTGGAGGGCCTGTTCACAATGGATTTTGGCCTGCGAGAGATCGTCCCTGAGGAGATAGGCCGCCGCCAAAGTGCTTTGAGCCTTGGCTAAATCAGGGAATAATTCAAGTGCTTTCTGGCAACAGAGGATGGCTTCATCAGCTCTGTTTTTCTTGAGAAAAACATAACCCAAGTTGGCATAAGCTTTCGCATAACGGGGATCAAGCTCAATTGCTTTCTGGTATTCCAAAATTGCCTTTTCAGCTTCCCCCAAATGCCAGTAGGCCAAACCCAAATTATAGTGAACTTCAGGCATTCGAGGCTGAAATAATAAAACTTTCTTATATTCTTCGATAGCTCTAGCCGGGCGATTGGTCCTTCGATAAGCAATTCCCTTTAGGTTGTAAGCCTCCGGTAATTTCAATTCAACGGCCAAGGCTTCCTCGCATTCCTGGATAACTCGGGGATAATCCTCTTTCTCCAAAGCCAAGACGGCAATCATAATGTTAAGGTCCGTCTCCTTTTTCTTTTTCAGCTTCCGTTGCGTATATATATTAATTGCCTCATCTATTTTATTTGGGGGCAAAGGAAAAAAGGAAGGCAAAAAGGTTCTTTCTCTATTCAGAGCAATAACCTTGGCTGAAAAAGGGTCAAATTTAGTCCCAGGTTGACCTTGATTCATGATCGATTCCGGCTCATTTAGATCAACCGCGCCAAAAAGGTGAGCTAACTCATGGGTAAGAGTCAACTTCATTAAATTTTCCGAAGGATTCCATCTGAGGACGATATAGTTTCTTAAATAATTAGCGCCTCCTAGCAAATGAAATGGCCGTTTCTTTTCACCGGTAAAACCAATGACTAGATCATGCCCGAGATAAGAAACTTTTTTTCTTAAATCGTTGAGAAGTCCAAAAATATTTTGATTGGTATCATCGGACATCCAGAAGGCATAAGATTTTACCTTAAAGGAAAGGCCAAAATCTGCTGTATATAATTGATTTACTTTATTGAATAAGCTTCTTATTAATGAGCGCCAATCCTGGTGTTGTCTGAATTCTTCATCAACAGCTACTCTTACATTAATGACTCTCACCGATTCTGATTTTGAAGAAGCAGACAAAAGGCTCAAGCTGATATTAAAAATTAATCCCCCAATGATTAAGAGCCTAATCACCTTTTTAAGGACCATCCCAAAAACCTGTTTTTATTATACCAAAATTAATGGCTGGAGAATGACTATCTTTGTCGAGCATTATCAAGGACCTTGGCCTTTTTACCAATGCCTCCAAGAAAAGCCCCTTAATGCGCTTCATCTGGCTCCACTCCAACCACAATTAGGTTCACGTCCAAGAGCTTAATCTCCTCCATTTTCACTAGGTTGAAGGGAAAAAATAATCACCATCGCCTTGGCTAGTTGAGGCTAATTTATTAGCAAAAAATCCGAAAAAAAAAGAAGGGAGGATGAGCTTTAGCTACTCATCCTCCCTCTTGAAGGAGAAAGAAGGACGAGGATTTGATGATAGAAAGGGGGTTTGTAATTGGGGTTTTAGGAATTGCCCTTCTTTCTGGTATAGAAAACGCATAAGAATGCGGGGAAGAAGGAGGGAAGGGAGGGGATTTTTGATGAAATTTTTCTTTTATTTTTACTTTCCTCATTACCTTCTCTTTTATATTTTATGCAATTTTTGTGCCAATCCTTCCCAGTCAATTCTTCTCTGTAACATCTGAATTCATCCATCTAACATTGTTAATTTTCTTTACATTTAATCTAATTCTTTGCTCTTTAAAAAGAGAGAGCTCTGGCCTCGGGAGGAATGAGAATATAATTAATTGAGCGAGTTATGGCTTCCAAATCCAAAGGTTTGACAAAGAAATACCCAATTTTCAACTTTTCCAGTTCTTCTAGTTTAATTAAATCGGGATAAGCCGAGATCAAAACAACCGGAACATTATTACCCACTTTTCTAAATTCAGCCACCATCTCGAGGCCGGTCATATCAGGCAACTTGACATCGGTGATGATTAAATCTATTGCCGACCGGCGGAAGCGTTGCAAAGCCTCCCGGGCGTCTTTAGCTAAATAGATCTTGAATTTTTTATGTAAAAGCAGAAAGAACGTTTTTCTTATAGTCTCATCATCATCGACAACCACAATTTTTTTCATCGCCATAATTGTCTCCTTATTTTAAATTAATTACTTCTGAAAAATATAAATGCATATTTCGTGCCAAAATTAATCCACTTTCTTCCCTTATAAAACCGCAACCAAATGATTACTAAGTAAAAAAGTCAAAGGATGTGTAAATTTTTCTTACATTGACAGAGGTTAGAGGCTTAATTTATATTTTCTTATTTTATTATCAAGGGTAGGACGACTGATTCCCAAAATTTGACTGGCTTTTAACTTATTCCCCTTTGTTTTTTCCAGGACAAATTTAATATAGCGCTTCTCGACTTCTTCTAGCTGTAACATCTCGGTTGTTAACGGAACATATTCGCTTCTCTCCAAAGGTAAATACTCTTCTAAGATCACATCGCCTTTAGCCAGAATAACCGCTCTGGTTAATGCATTTTCTAACTCTCGAACATTTCCCTTCCACGGAAAATCCATAATTTTCTTCATGACTTGCGGAGGAACTTTCTTAACATTCTTCTTCAGCTCCCGATTTATTTTTTCTAAAAGATAGGCAACTAGTTCTGGAATATCTTCCCGTCTTTCTCTTAAAGGCGGAAGCTTTATCTCCACCACTTTTAAGCGGTAGTATAGATCCTCTCTAAATTTTCCTTCTTTGACCAATTGAGCTAAGTCCTTATTGGTGGCGGCGATGATTCTAGCTTCTGTTTTCAGAATTTTTTCTCCCCCAACTTTCATGAAATCTCGAGTTTCGATAACTCTCAATAACTTCGATTGGAGATTAGGGGAGATGTCACCAATTTCATCTAGAAACAGAGTCCCTTTCCCCGCTATTTCAAACTTCCCTTTGGTTTCCGTCACCGCATCGGTGAAAGCTCCCTTAACATGGCCAAACAATTCGCTCTCGAGTAGAGTATCAGAAATGGCCGAACAATTGATAACAATAAAAGGCTCATGGCTGAAAGGGCTGTTATAATGAATGGCTTTGGCCACCAACTCTTTGCCTGTTCCACTTTCCCCCTGAATCAAGATATTGGTTCGCGTATTGGCCACTGAGCCAATCAACTTGAAAACTTCCCGCATTTGGGGAGAACGGCCAACAATATTGTCAATGGTATACTCTTTCTGTTTCTCTTCAACTAAATAAGAAAGCTTCTCTTCCAATCCCTTCATCTGAAAGGCTTTCTCGACAGTCAATTTCAATTCAATAAAATCAAGAGGTTTAACTAAATACTCAAAGGCTCCTGATTTAATGGCCTCGACTGTCGAACGCATATCATCATAAGCAGTCATGATGATGATTACAGCCTCGGGGTCTATTTCTTTTATCTGACGGAGCATATCTAAACCATCGGCATCGGGAAGACGAATATCGAGAATGACCAGCTCGGGATTGAGCTCTTTAAAAAAATTAATTCCCTCTCGCCCGTCGGCAGCTTGCTTAACTTCATATCCCTGACGACGAAAATGAGTGGAAAGAGTTTTTCGAATGAGAGGATCGTCATCAATGATAAGAATGGTTTTCATTTTCGCTCTCCCACCGGGATTAAGATTTCAAAGCAGGCCCCTTTATCTTTTTGGGAACGGACTTTTATCATTCCTCCATGTTGTTCAATAATTTTGCGGGCATTGGCTAGTCCTAAACCAAAACCAAAAGATTTTGTAGTAAAAAACGGTTCAAAAATCGTTTCTAAATTCTTGTCCTCAATTCCGCACCCATTGTCGCAAATCTCAATCTTAATCATCTTAACGCCCTGCGAAAGGTAGGGGGCCATTTTTACGGAAATTTCTCCTCCCTCCTCAACTGCCTCGATGGCATTTCTTAAAATATTAAGAAACACTTGTCTTATTTTATCCCCATCCACCTTGACTAAAGGCAACGAAGAAGCAATCTTCTTTTGAAAGTGAATCTTTTTCTTAGTCAATGAATCGCTGAGGATCTTTACTGATTCCTCCAAAATTTGGGGGAGGGAAAATTTCTCTAGATTCAGCTCAGTGACTCGAGCGAAGTTGAGAAGTTCTTTAACAAATTTTTCTATTTGCCTAATCCCCTCTTCGGAAAGAGCCAAGTGTTCTCTTTCAAACTCATCTAGATGGGGGCTTTCCTCTACTTTTTGAATATTCAATTTAACTGAGGTTAAGGGATTTCTTATCTCATGGGCAATACTTGCTGACATTCGTCCAATGGAGGCTAATTTTTCCGCTTGAATCAATTTTTTCTGAGCGATCTCCATTTTTTGACGGGCTTCAAGGAGCTCTTTAGTCATTTTATTAAAACTTTGCGCCAGCTCGCCAATTTCATCATGGGAGTCAAGCTGTATTTGCTGAGAAAAATCACCTCTTGAGATTCTCATGGTAGCCTCAACCAGCTTTTTGATAGGCTTAGTTATTCTTCGAGCCAAAAAGATAGCTCCTAAAACTCCCACCAGAAATCCAACCCCACCGATGAACAAGAGCACTAATCTAGTCTTTCTTATTTCTTCCTGCATTTCTTTTAGAGACAGGCCAATCTTGACCGATCCCCATCTTTCCCGGGCTCCTTCGACGAAAACCGGCACCTCGATTTCTAAAATCTCGAAAGGCTCAACCTCGTCGCTCGGTTGAAAATCACGTCTCGCAAAGTAAAAATCCCCGGGTTGGACATCATCGGCTAGATTACTTCTTTGAAAAATGGAAAAGTATTTCTTAATATCGGCATTGGCGGCGAAAGGTTCCTTCCTTCGGCCGTAGAAAATCACATAAATAAGCTTTTGGTCAATTCGTTTGTTGAGATTACTCTCTACCCCCTCCTTATCCCAAAAAAGGAAAGGCTCTAAGTTTTCCTGAATGATATTCGCGGCAATGAGGACTCCTTTTTTCTTCTGTTCTTCAAAAATAGTCTGAACTTCTCGTTTCTCAATGACCAGAAGAATCATTCCTACCAAACTAGTTATCAAGAGTACCACCGAGAGGAGGAAACGAGTTCGGATAGACATTTTATTCTTTATCCAGCCATATTTTCTTAGTATTTAAGTAATAAAATCCTAATCCTGACATCTCGACGCCACGGACATAAGGCTGCATAGCTACTCTATTTTGTTGATTATAAAGAGGGAGGGCAGGTAGCTCCTCCTGAAGGATACTCTCAATCTGGCGGAAGATATTAATCCTTTTTGTCCAGCTCCGCTCCACACTAGCCTTCCTCAACAACTCATCTACTTGGGAATTAGTATAATGGATAAGATTGAAATAGGAGGTCGAATGGAACAAAGGACGAATTAGATTTTCGGGGTCAGGAATAGTCATTAATCCTTGAAGAAGAACAAAATAGGGTCGAGAAGAGGATTTTACCTCTTCTAGGTTTCGATAATATCTAAGGTTAATCTTAAGACCTAAAGGGTTGAGCTGTTGACGAAGAGTGCGATAAAATTTGTACTTAAAATCAGATCTTGGCCAGGGAAGAAAAAGATCAACATCAACAGCTAGACTGTTTAAACCTTCTTTGGCTAAAAGAGCCATTGCTTTTTCAAGGCTCGGAGTGCCACTCCTTCCCTGGGGAAGAAATCCTGGAAGACGGGGAGACACAAATTGAAAAGAAGGCTCTCTCAAATAGCGAGCTTCTTCCAGTTTCTCAACCAGTTGGGAACGATTAATCACCAGATTAAGAGCCTGGCGAATATTTTTTTTATCCAAGGGAGGAAGATGGCAGCTTATTCCCAAGAAAAAAACATTCACTGAGCCATCAACAATAATTTGGTAATTATTATTCAATAATTTGTCCGAAAGCACAGGGATGGAATCAATTTCCTGATTTAAAAACTGATCAAGGGTAAAAAAAGGACAAAATTCAATAGCCTCAATATAAGGAGGCTTTAAGAAATAGGCATCATTCCGGTGCAACCTGATGCCGATAATATCCAGCCGCGTATTCCTAATCCAAGAATCAAACTTGAACGGCCCGGTGCCTATCGGCCGATAGAAAAAATTTTTTCCTTGTTTAATCAGTAGATCCCGGGGAAGGATTTTACAAAAGGGCATGCTTAAAAGATAGAGAGCCGAAACATAAGGATTAGTCCACTCAATCTGAAAAACATGCTTTCCCAAGACTTTAAATCCTCTAACTTCTGTGTCTCGTCCCACTCGAAAATCCACACCACCAACAACCCGGTTCAAAAAATGCTGGTAGTAAGGAGAACGAGCTTGAGGATTGAGAAGACGTTCAAAAGAAAATTTCACATCTGAGGCCAAACATTCCTGTCCGTTATGAAATTTAACTCCACGCCGGAGGTAAAAAGTATATAGTCGGCCATCGGGTGAAATTGTCCAGTATTCAGCCAAACTTGGAACGATATTTAACTTTTTATCAAGTTTGACCAAACCATCAAAGATTTGCTCGGAAATAAAAATATAAGCACTCGTCTGGGCTGGATCTAATTGCTGACGGAACGCATCGTCAAAAGATTTTAAGCGAAAAGTCCCCCCTGCCCGGGGCTCTTTGGCTGTTATTGACCTGGCAAATAAAATAAGGGCAAAAAAACTAATAATAACCACTAATTTGAAAAAGAACTGCCTGGCTTTCTTTCTACGTCTCACTAATCTACAAACTAAGGAAGATACTCGGCTAAATATTCCCTGAAAAAACAATTATACGCGTCTCTCTTAGATTTCACAACTGCGTTATGGGTGAGGTAAGTAGTTTTTATTTAGGGCTAAAGAGAAGAGAGGCTCTTTTTAAATTGTCCCGAAAAAAAACTCTGACCCAAGAAGTGAGCCATGAAGAAAATAAGTGTTTCCTCCCAAGCAAAGAGCCCCCAAAGAAAAGGGATGTCCACTGGATAAAGGAGAAGCCATCCTTTCTAACATTGTGATAACATTGAGAATTACCTTTTTTTTGAACCAAAAGAGGAAGACAGAAAGAAAAACGGTCACCAGCCTAATTTTGGACGTTTGCTTTATTAGCCTTTTTGGCTAAAAAAGTCGATCTTTCCAGTTCTTCTTCTTAAGTTTTACTGCTAATTTCAGGAGTGCTTTTCTTGAGCCTGGATTTGGCGGGCAACTTGTTCTACTTGACGAAAGACACGAAGAAGATTCCCGCCCCAGATTTTGGCTATTTGCTCTTCATTATATCCCCGGCGCAGCAGCTCTAAAGTTAGGTTAGGAAGTTCCGTAACATCATTGCAACCTTCAACTCCTCCCCCGCCATCAAAATCGGTGCCAATCCCCACATAATCTATACCCACTAACTTCACTACATAATCAATATGGTCCACCAAATCCTTTACGGTGGCTCGGGGAGAGGGATACTTTTCTCGAATCATCTCGTACTCTTGGCGAAGTTTTTCTCTAGTGGCTTCATCTTTAATCTCATTCCAACGACCATATTTCTGAGCGAGGGCAGCCAGGGCTTGGTCCCTTTCCGGATTAGGGGGAACTTTTTTGACAAAGCTGGAGACAAGGCAAATCTGCACTACTCCGCCTTTAGCCGCAATTCCTTTTATCAATTCGTCAGACAGATTCCGGGGATGATCGCACAAAGTTCTGACACTGGAATGGGAAGCAATCACCGGAGCCTGGCTAAGTTTCAACACATCCCTAATGGTTTGATCAGAGGCATGAGAAACATCAATCATCATCCCCAAGCGATTGCACTCCGCCACTACCTGCTGGCCAAACTCACTTAGTCCTTTGTCTTGCGGGTCATTTCTATCGGTCGAAGAATCACAAATGTCATTATCTGCAGAATGGCAAAGGGTAATATATCTGACTCCTTTTTGGTAATACTTGGCTACCATTTCCAGGTCCCGGCCCAAAGGATAGCCATTTTCCATCCCGATAAAAGCTACCAGCTTCCCCTGAGTATTTAGCTCCAATGCTTGGTCTGGCGAAGTAGCCAAACCAATCTGATCCGGGTACTTTTCGGCTAAGCGATAAATTGCTCTGAGAAGCTGGTCTGCTCTTTCTCTTGCTCGAGCATAACCTTCTTCGGTCAAAGGTCCTTGAGCCGTGTAGAGAGCAAAAAATTCAGCATCTAATCCACCTTGTTTCATCCGCGGAAGGTCAATCTGCCCGCTTCCCCTCTGGCCAGGAGGATGAAACTCCCCGAAATCCCAACCTTCCCGGGCCATATTCCCAGGAGTATCACAATGAGTATCAACGGTGAAAATTTTTTGGTGTAATTCAAGGGCACGTTCCTCTAGCCCTGGAGTCGTTTCATCCCTCTGAGTTTGACAAGCAAAAACAGTGATCATCACAACTAAAGTTAAACCTAATCCCCATATACTCCCTTTATTAATCCGCAAGGTAACCTCCTTTAATTCCTAATTTTTAATCTATCCCTTCACTTAAGAAGAAATTTTTCTTCTTTTTTGGGGAGAAGCAAACCCAATTATTTATCAAAAATCGCCCCAAAACGCAATGACTAAAGCTCTTCCCTTGTTAAGTATCACCAAATCCCGAAGAGGAGAACGGTGGGAGGCTCTTATTGTGGCTTGGAGCATTAGTAAAACAATAATTTTATTCATAACGCCAGCCAAATACTATTACCCAGGCCAGCACGGATTGCGAGGTGCAGCCAACTGCTTGTTATTATAAATTCACCTGGTGAGGGAATTAACTTCTAATTAGGCTGATTAACTTAATTCAAGAGTTCAGACTTTTATCGCTCAATTTCCCGGGCCACTTTCTGGCCCATCAGGGCATAGTGATGAGATTGCTCGTTATCGCCCAGTCGATTGTAAAGGTCGGCCAATAGAAAATATCCCAGTGGGAGATTTTTTTTCTCAGGTTTTAACTCTAGGCCTTTTTTGACCAAATCGATAGCCTCTTGAAATTTTTCTCCTCGATTAAGATAAATACGAGCTAAATAAAAATAACTCAAAGGAAACCGGGGATTGGAGTCAATAGTTTGCTTCAAGTATTTTTCTTCTTCATGATCATTTTTTAGTAAACGGTACAAGCGGGCCAAGTTAAAACTAGCTCGGAAGTTGTGAGGAATATTATCTAATTCTGTTTTGTATTCATTTATAGCGCGATTTAAATCGTCTTTTTTCTCGTAAAGTTGAGCCAAGTTGTAATGTAAATTTCTCAGGTTGGGATTTAATTGGGCGGCTTGGCGAAGAACTTCCTCAGCTTCCGCCAACCGATCTTGAATTACATAAATACCCCCCAAAGCGGTGTAGGCTGAAGCCGAAGTAGCATTGAGACGAAGGCATTCCTGGTAGGCTTTTTCGGCTTGCTCATAATTTTTCAAGGCAAACTCAATATTGCCCAAAATAAGATAAATCTGGGAATCAGGGGGAAGTGTTTTGAGCCTCTCTTGTAAAAATTCTTTCCCTTTCTCAAATTCACCCTTCATAGTATAGCAATTGGCAATGTTGATAATGATAAAAGTATCCCGAGGATTTTTGTCCAGAGCAATGAAAAACTGCTCAAGGGCTTTATCGAACTCTTGATGCTTGAAATAAAGGTTACCCAACGTAAAATAAGCATCTATTACTTCCGGGTCATCCCTGATAATTTCTTCAATCAGGCGGACGGCTTCCGAAAAATCTCCTTTAAGACCTATTTCTCGCGCGTGAGAAAGCTGATTAAAAATGTGAATTTTATCCTTGGGATCACCTAGTTTGCGGCCTTCTATATCTTTCTGGCTGGTAAAGGAACCGATATATCCTAAGGCCGTCAACTTCTGACGGGTCTCTTCGTCGATATGAGTATAATCAATCTCAAAAGCACCTTGGCTTGTCTCTTCGACAAAAGATTCCAACTGTGCCAAAAATTGCCGCCCAAGCTGAGGAAAAGAATCAATTAAATTATTTTTCTCTTCGGGGTCTTGTTGTAAATCATAGAGCTCCAACCGAGGGGCCATAATTAATTTATATCTTCGATTCTGCCATCCTTTGAGTTCACTCCATCCATAGTGAAATCGCGGATAATAAGTCTCCGAATAAGCCCACCGCTCTTCCTTGCTCTTTCGAGTGAACGCAGGCACTAAACTCTGCCCTTGAACTTGAGCAGGCAAAGGAAACCCCGCCAAATCAAGCATGGTCGGCATCACGTCAACTAATCTTGCTACTTGGGGGCGGGTCAAACCCTGCAGCTCTTTAGCCGGCAAAACGAAAATTAAAGGAACATGGATGCCTTCTTGATAAATAAAAAAGCCATGCGTCTTTTCTTGATGCTCTCCCAAACTCTCACCATGGTCAGAGACAAAAACAAGAATGGTATTCTCATTTAATTTATTTTCTTCGAGATAAGACCAAAGACGACCAAGCTGGGCGTCAGTATAAGCAATTTCTCCCAAATAGGGTTGCTGAGGATATTCTTCTTTAAAGGGGGAAGGAGGATCATAGGGAGTATGGGGATCATAAAGATGAATCCAGGTAAAAAATTTCTGCTGGCGGTGCTCCTCCAACCAAGTTAAAGCTTCATTTATAACCTCATCCCCCCGTCGCTGGACATTGCCGAGCGAAATAGTTTTGTACTTACTCAAATCAAATTTATCGTAATAAGTATCAAAACCTTGGTTTAAGCCCCATTTAGAATCAAGAACGTAGGCGGCAACAAAAGCAGCGGTTTGATAACCTGCCTTTTTAAAAACCTCAGCCAGAGTAGTTAAATCTTGAGGGACAAGGAAACCTCCATTATCCCGCACGCCGTGAAAAGTAGGATAGGTTCCAGTCAAGAGAGAGGTGTGAGAAGGAAGGGTGAGAGGAGTCTGGCAGATACAATTTTCAAATTTGATTCCTTGGCGGGCAAAGCCATCAATAGTGGGTGTTTTTATCTTTGGATATCCATAGCAACCCAATCGATCAGCCCGCAAGGTATCAACGGAAATAAGGATGAAATTATAGGGCCCCTTTTTTTGGAGCCGTTTAACCGGGTTGGAAGGGGCCAAAATCAGAAAATAGAGGCCAACCAAAGTGAGAAGAATCGCCAAGCCAATGATTAAAATTACATGTCTACGGAACACCATTATTTAAATATTTTACCATATCCGGCTCACAAATCTAAGAAAAGAAAAAGGCGGTCAGCAATAAAAAGCTGACCGCCTTGTTGTTCGCTAACTCAATTTAGAACATCAAGCGGATGCCAACCCGAGCCTGACGAGGCCGGACAATTCCGTAGAGCTCATGGCCATCAGTGGAGGGATATTCTCCAGGTAACCAGTCGTATCCAATCCTGGTGCCCCAGGAAGTAATGGTGTCCACGTTGAAGACGTTAAAGATGTCGAACATCAATCCCAGCCGATATTTCTCGGCAAAAGTGAATGTCTTCTCGAGGCGTAAATCCAGGATCTTCTCTAGGGGATAGTGATTTGACCCCCGCGGTTCGACAAAAACAGTTACTCGTCCATGAGCTAAGCGCGGGGTTTGATACCGTTTGGTCCAGGCGTTTCCGGTGATAGCTCGGAAATAGGCATTGAAATGTATCCCGAAAGGCAGCACATAAGTGGTCTGAATTTTCAGCATGTGCGTCGGATCATAGGTGGAATGACCGTCAGCATTGATCCAGAAGTTGGGAGAAGAAGTGTCTCCACCCCAGCCGATGTCATCAGCAAAGCCATTGTTGATGGTCCCCGTGGCTTGGGAATAAAGGTAAGAAGCCAACAACTGCCAGCGGTTAGAAAAGCGTTTATTAAACATCACCTCAATTCCCCAGTATTTTCGGTAAGGATTGACATCCACATAAGGAATCATCTGTTCGCCTTTTTCCAGATTTTTGATAATGTACTGGTTTTCTCCCGGATTAACCTGTTCGTAGACCGTTATCGTTTTTG
>Ga0190347_1000047_pt1 | contig 33934 bp, 29 predicted proteins | sample 48721356_MG_FD_161652 | JGI IMG/M metagenome (GOLD analysis project Ga0190347, IMG submission 161652) | Hydrothermal vent microbial mat bacterial communities from Southern Trench, Guaymas Basin, Mexico - 4872-13-5-6_MG | ecosystem: Environmental > Aquatic > Marine > Hydrothermal vents >...
AAAAATTCAAAGTGAATTCTATCTGAATGTACAGGAACACCCCACTCTTCATCGTGATATTTAACATACAGCGGATCCGTTCCAGCCCAGGGACACCTTGTTCTTTCCATTTCTTCACCTCGGATTCCAAGTCTGCTTTAAGATAACTCTAAGTATTCGATTATATTATAGAGTTAGGATACAACGAAAATGAAAGGAACAAAATGAAAAAGATGATAGTTATATCAGTAATTCTGTTTTTGATAATTAACGCATTCGCGGCAACATTTAGCAATGAAGAAATAATTGGAATACTTTTAATGGAGGAAGAAGAAAAACTCGCAAGAGATGCTTATCTTGAATTATATGATCTCAATTTTCTATGATAAAAATGGATTTTTGTGTATCATGGTGTTGTGAAAGCATATTTAGAACAGGTTTTTAATTTCATATTGAATGCAAAGGGGATGATTTTATGAAAAGACGCACGATTTTGGTTATAGCGATTTTGCTTGCTTCAATGTTCCTGTCTGCTAAAGCACTGAAAGTGGCGTATGTTTATGTTGGACCGGTTGGCGATGCTGGCTGGACTTATGCACATGATCTTGGAAGACAGTACGTAGAAAAGGTATTCGGCGATGCCATCAGAACTGATTTCATTGAAAGCGTGTCTGAAGGTGCTGAATCTGAAAGTGTAATAAGAAGCTACGCTCAGAGAGGATATGATTTGATCTTTGCGACGAGCTTCGGTTATATGGACTCGGTTATAAACGTTGCCAAAAAATATCCAAAAACTATTTTCATGCACTGCTCAGGTTATAAAACCGCCAATAATGTTGGCACATATTTTGGGAGGATTTACGAGCCGGATTTCCTTTCAGGGCTTATAGCAGGAATCATGACAAAGAGCAACATCATAGGCTATGTAGCTGCTTATCCTATTCCAGAGGTCGTGAGGGGAATAAACGCCTTTGCCCTTGGCATAGAATATGTAAATCCAGCTGCGAAAGTTCATGTTATCTGGGTGAATTCTTGGTATGACCCTGCACTGGAAAAGGAAGCGGCGATTTCTTTATTGAATATCGGCGCGGATGTAATAGCGCAGGGTCAGGATTCACCGGCTGCCCAACAAGCTGCACAAGAATACGGCGTTTACTCAATTGGCTATAACAGCGACATGGAAAAATTCGCGCCCAAGTCATATCTTGGTGCGCCTGTATGGAATTGGGGACCTTATTATGAAAGGGTTATAAAAGAGGTTATGGCTGGAACATGGAAGAGCGAGCAATACTGGGGTGGTATGGCCGACGGCGTTGTGGATTTAGACATAAGTGATCTTGTTCCCAATACGGTTAAAAAACTCGTTTCCGTTTTCAAAGAAGCTATTATCAGTGAAACATTCCATCCATTTGTTGGTCCACTGTATGATCAGGAGGGCAAACTCAGAGTTCCCGCTGGAGATATTCCTTCAGATAGTGAGCTTCTCAGCATGGATTGGTTTGTAGATAACGTAGTAGGAACTATCCCAAGACAGTAATAGTAAAACAGTGTGAGAAATATAATGTATGCAAAGGGCCGAAAGGCCCTTTTTTAAATTTTTAAATTTATTTTATCGATACAGAGAGTAAAGTGAGTTGTCATGTATGCGCTTACATTAAGAATAGATGTTGTGAATAAAAGTTATAAACAGCATAAAAACGGCTATATTGGCACATTATGCGGATAACATTGTGAAAAAATACGCATAGTTGGATCGAAAAAACTGGATGTAAGCGAATACATTATGAGAACAGAATGCTTAATCGACATTATTTCGGAATAACTGAAAATAAAAGCCGTTAATGGGAGGTCTTTAGGTTTTGTTCATCGGTATTCTTTGTGAGATGATTTGTTGTATGAGGGATTTGTGAATACGCATACAAGGAGGGATTTAATATGGTAAAAGTTGGTGTAGTTGGTTATGGTGTGATAGGCCAACGTCTCGCTGATGGAGTTGCACTTCAAGAAGACATGGAACTTGTTGGTGTAGCGGATGTTGCTCCGACGCTTGCCGTTAGGGCTCTAAAAGAGAAGGGAATGCCCTACGATTTTTACCTTGCCGTTGAAGAAAACCGGGAAAAGGTTGAAAAAGCTGGCATTCCTATTTCTGGAAATCTGGAAGACCTGATTAAAAAAGTGGATATAGTTCTTGATGCAACCAATGCTGGCGTAGGTGCGAAAAACAAAGTCCTTTACGAAAAATACGGCAAAAAAGCTATTTTCCAGGGTGGAGAAAAAACAAGCGTTGCCGATGTATTTTTTCACGGATATGCAAATTATGAAAAAGGATTAGGAAAACAATTCTTGAAACTTACTTCATGCAATACCACTGGTTTAATTCGTTCTGTAGATTGCTTAGATAGAGCTGTTGGAGTGGAATCCGCGATGATTCATATTGTGAGGCGTGTTGCTGATCCGGGAGATTACCACAGAGGTCTTACTAATGCGCTGAAAGTTGATCCGGTTCCTAACCATCAAGCGGTTGACTTAATGCTCATAATGCCTCATGTGAAGGCCACCGGCGTTTTGGTGCACACTCCCGTTACCCATGGTCATTTCATCACAGTTTTTGCCAAACCCAAAAAGAAAGTTTCCAAAGAAGAGGCCATTGAGATATTCAGAGAACACCCAAGAATCAGGCTGGTAAAAATAGAAGATGGTTTTCTGGGTAACGCTTCCATATTCCGCTATGCACGTGATTTGGGAAATCCGCGCGGCGATATGTACGAAATTTCAATATGGGAAGAAACAGTTACGCCTTTTGAAGACCACCTCATATATTCCCTGCATATTCCACAAGAGTCCGTGGTTATTCCCGAGACGATTGATGGTATCAGAGCCGCTATGGAAATGCAGGCGGATAGGCTGGAAGCCGTTGGGCTTACGAACAAATACCTAAAAATAGGGAGGCATAAGTAATGCGAGAGATTTTGATAAATACTCTCGATGACTTTAACTTCCATGATAAGACAGTTATCCTGAGGATTGATATCAACTCCCCTCTCGATCCGAAAACAAAAAAAATAGCCAATGAAAATAGAATAAATCAAAGTATACCTACAATCAGGGAACTAATGGAAAAAGGGGCAAAGCTGGCTATACTAGCACATCAGGGAGATACGCTCGATTACCATAATCTCATTTCCATGGCTGAGCATGCTGAAAAGTTGTCAGAAAAGCTTGGAAAACCCGTGAAATACATCGATGATGTTGCCGGGCCGGCTGCGCAGGAAATGGTGAAAAGCCTGAAGCCAGGCGAAGCGGTACTGCTGGGAAATGTTAGATATCTAACAGAAGAAGTTTCAACCTTTGAGAACGCTGTAAAGCTCGAAGCGCATGAGATGTTGAATACCTACATAGTTCGTAATCTTGCCCCTCTTGCAGATTACTATGTAAACGACGCTTTTTCGGCAGCACATAGGAACTCACCTTCCATGGTCGCTTTCGAAGAGCTTTTGCCTACGGCGGCAGGCAGGCTTCTCTTCAAAGAGCTTTCAGCATTAACAAAAGTGATGGAAAGCCCTGAAAAGCCCGCTGTTTTTGTTCTTGGAGGGTTGAAAATATCCGATGCTTTCGGAATGATGAAACAGGTCCTCGAAAATGGCACTGCTGATAAAATCTTGACCTGTGGTGTGACGGGAATAGTCATGCAAATGGCTATGGGAAGATCGGTCGGCAAGCAGCAGGAAAAATTCATTTTCGATCGTTCTCTCGATGCCTTCATTGAACCTGCCAAAGATTATCTTGCTCGCTTTGGCGACAGGTTTCTCAATCCTGTAGACTTTGCATATGAAAAAGATGGAAAACGTGTGGAATGCTCTATCAACGAGCTTCCAATTGATAATGCTCTTTTCCTTGATGTAGGTGAAAAGACCATAGAGCTGTATAAGGGTGAAATCATGAAAGCAGGAACGATTTTTATAAACGGGCCCGCTGGAGCGTATGAAAACCCGCTTTTTGAAAAGGGGACAAGAGAGATATGGAATGCCATTGCTGAAGCTCCGGGTTATAGCGTTATCGGAGGCGGAGATAGTGTCTCCGCTGCGCAGAAGCTCGTAGAAAATGCCAATGAGAAGTTTGGCTATATATGTACTGCTGGAGGAGCTATGGTACGCTTCTTATCTGGCAAAGAGCTTCCTCTTATTAAGGCTCTGAAAAAGGCGTACAGGAAGGTTGAAAAATAATGCTCAATTTTGAACTTCCATATGGTGAATCGACTGTAAAAGTTGAATTACCTGAGAAAGGATTTGTTGGTGAGTATCACCCCCAACGGCAATCCATCACCGATTCAGAAAATGCACTTGTTGAAAAAGCCTTAAATCATCCGGTGGGCACGGAAAGAGTTGAACAGCTAGTTAAGCCAGGACAGAAAGTGGTGATAGTGACCAGCGATTTGACCCGGCCATGCCCCAGTGATGTTCTTTTGCCTCATGTCATTGACAGGCTGAATAAAGCAGGTGTGAATGATGAGGATATAACAATTGTAATTGCCTTAGGCCTTCACAGAAAGATGACGGAAGATGAATTGCAAAAGGCGGTTGGCAAAAGTATCTACGAAAGAATTAGAGTTTTGAATCATGACGTGGACAATACGGTTTATGTGGGCACAACCACCCGGGGGACGAGAGTAGAATTTTTTCGCCCTGTTGTTGAGGCTGATTTCAGAATTTGCCTTGGCAACGTGGAATTTCATTATTTTGCCGGATTTTCCGGTGGTGCCAAAGCCATTCTACCCGGTGTCGCTTCTGCCAAAACGATCAGACAAAATCACAGCCACATGATGGAAGATGGTGCTGAAGCGGCTTCTATTTACGACAATCCTGTACGCATGGATATCGAAGAGGGTGTGAGTTTTCTGGGAATTGATTTCGTCTTGAACGTGGTTGTGGACGAACATCATAGAGTGATCGATGCTGCTTCTGGTGATTGGATCAAGGCACACAGGATATTGGCTGAACGCCTTGAAAAAAGTGGGATTGTTCCCATTGAAGAGCCTCTTGACATTGTCATTGTAAGCGCTGGAGGATATCCAAAGGATATCAACCTCTATCAAGCGCAAAAGGCGATAGATAACTGCGCCGGGGTTTTGAAACCCGGTGGTAGAATGATTCTTTTTGCCGAATGTCCAGAGAAATACGGAAGTAAAACTTTCAAAGAATGGATTACCTCTGGAAAAAAGCCTGCGGAACTGGTTGAAGGCCTGAAAGAAAATTTTGTCCTGGGTGGCCACAAAGCAGCTGCAATATCCAAAGTCGTGTTAAAAACATCGGAAATTTTCCTGGTTACCAATAAAGAATTCGCAGAAGAAAAGTTAGTTGGCATAAGATGCTTTGATAACCCTACTGAAGCTGTAAAAGAAGCTTTTGGTGAAAAGGGGATGAACGCAAAATACGCCGTATTTCCCCTTGGAGCTTCTACACTCCCTAAAATCAAGCGAGGTGAATAAACTCTGATGCTCACAGACAACGAAATGAAAGAACTGGAAATATTCGCAACAAAAATTCGCATTGAAACCTTGAAGGAGCTCGGATATCTCGGATTTGGCCACATTGGTGGCGCGATGTCAATTGTTGAACTGCTCGCAGTGCTTTATGGCAAAGTTATGAGATACGATCCCAAGAACCCAAAATGGGAAGACCGTGATTGGTTTGTGATGTCAAAGGGTCATGCAGGCCCTTCTTTGTATGCAACGCTGGCTTTGAAGGGTTTTTTCCCCATGGAATGGTTGAAAACGCTGAATCGAGGGGGAACGGATTTACCGAGTCATGCTGACAGAAATCATACCCCGGGTATAGATATGTCCACAGGCTCCCTCGGACAGGGTATTTCTATGGGTATAGGAATTGCCCTGGGGCATAAGATGGACAACAAGGAAAACTATGTTTATGTTCTTTTAGGCGATGGAGAATGCCAGGAAGGACAGGTTTGGGAAGGTGCATTATTCGCTGGAAATGCCGGACTCGATAACCTCATAGTGTTCATCGATTACAACAAGCAACAGCTTGATGGATACATTGACAATATCAATCCACTTGGGGATTTGAGGAAAAAATGGGAGGAATTTGGCTGGCACGCTCAGGATGTTGATGGGCATAATGTCATGCAGATACATGAAGCAATACAAAGAGCAAAGGAAACAAAAGGGAAAAGCTCTGTAATTGTTTTACACACAATAAAAGGAAAAGGCTGCACTTTTGCAGAAGGCATAGAGCTGAACCACCATATGAAGTTTAATGAGGAGCAGATCAACGATGCCATAAGCGCGTTACAAAAAGAATTGGAAGAGAAAGAAAGGGATCTTAGATGATCAAACTCGTTGAAAAGAGAAAACCCGACACTGTAATGATGAGAGATGTCTATATCGACCAGCTCATAGAGTTTGCAAAGAGTGATCCAAATATAATCGTACTCGATGCGGATTTGATGCATTCCAATGGTACTTACAGATTTTTAGAAAAATTCCCTGAAAGAGCGATTAACGTGGGAGTTCAGGAAGCCAATATGATGGGCATTGCCGCAGGTCTTTCTGCCACTGGCAAGATCCCCTTCACTCATACCTTTGCTTGTTTCAGCACTAGAAGGGCTCTTGATCAGGTATATATCTCCATAGCCTATAACAAGCTAAACGTGAAGATGATGGCAACAGATCCAGGAGTAACCGCTGCATATAACGGTGGAACTCATATGCCTTTGGAAGATATTGGCTTTGTGAGGGGAATTCCTACCATCACGATTATAGAGCCTGTTGATACTGTAATGATGAAAGCCCTTCTAAAAGACATAACCTATTCTTACGGACCATTCTACGTGAGGATTTCGAGAAAAACAACAATACGGGTATTCGAAGAAGGTTCAAGTTTTGAGATTGGAAAAGGAATAGTTCTCAGAGAAGGGAAAGATGTCACTATTATTGCCACGGGAATCATGGTGGCAGAAGCTCTTGATGCCGCTGATTTGCTGGCAAGTGAGGGCATTGATGCAAGAGTAGTTAACATCTTTACCATTAAACCCATAGATAGAGAGCTCATTGAAAAATGTGCATCTGAAACCGGGGCAATTGTGACAGCCGAAAACCACAATATATATAACGGCCTTGGTTCTGCAGTTGCCGAAGTGGTCGCTGAAACGTGCCCTGTACCCATTGAAAGAGTGGGGGTAAAAGATTTGTTTGGCGAAGTTGGAGATGTTGACTACCTGAAGAAACGCTTCAATATGACAGCTCAGGATATAGCAGCCAGCGTTAAAAATGTCCTTTTAAGAAAATAATGCAAATCTGGAGGAGATGAGCAATGTATTTGCTAAAAGCGAAGAAACGCATACAAGGTTTTAACGAAATAACCCGGGAGGGTGAATCAGAGAAAGATACAATGATGGATTTTGGTCTACTTTTGTTGAAGGGCCAACAAACCTACAAAAGCCAGCCCGGAAAGGAAAGAGCTTTCCTGCTGATGAAAGGGGAAATATCTTTCGAATGGAATGGAAGGGTAGAACTGGTAAAAAGAGACTCTCTTTTGGAAAATGAACCTGTATGCCTGCATGTTCCAATGAGCACTGAGGTAAAAATCGAGGCCAAAACCAATGCAGAAATCGCAATTTTTGCAACTACAAATGATGCGGTTTTTGAATGTCGGCTTTATCAGGGGAACGATACCAGGTCAGAACACAGAGGCGAAGGCACAATGCGCGAAACTTCTACGAGGATCGTGCGTACTATTTTTGATGTAACCAACGCCCCAGATGCCAAACTGGTGCTTGGAGAGGTGGTAAATTACCCTGGCAAGTGGTCAAGTTATCCGCCACACCACCATCCTCAGCCTGAAATATACCATTATCGCTTCTTTCCCGAGCAGGGCTTTGGCTTTGGGATGTTGGGCGAGGATGTTTATAAGATCAGGCATGGTGATACGCTGAAAATCCTTGATGATCTCTCTCATCCACAGGTAAGTGCACCGGGATACGCCATGTATTACATATGGGCCATAAGGCATCTTGATGGTAACCCTTATACAGTGCCTACCTTTGAACTGGAACATCTGTGGGTAACGGAAAAAGACGCTTCCATATGGCCTTTCGGAGGTGAATGATTTGAAAACAATACGCTTAACTACTGCTCAAGCTTTGTTGAAATTCCTTGATGCCCAGTATGTCGAATTTGATGGGGAAGAACACAAATTTGTCAAAGGAGTATATGGGATTTTTGGCCACGGCAACCTCCTTGGCATTGGCGAAGGCCTTGAAAACATGAAAGACCTCTCTCTTAAATTTTATCAGGGACACAATGAGCAGGGGATAGTTCACGCTGCTACTGCTTTCGCCAAACAGAAAAACAGGCTTGAAATCTTTGCCTGTACAAGTTCGATAGGTCCCGGAGCACTCAATATGGTGACAGGTGCTGCTACTGCAACTGTAAACAGAATTCCTGTGCTTTTGCTCCCGGGAGATATCTTTGCCGATAGGCAGCCTGACCCGGTGCTTCAGCAAATAGAAATGCCTTACAATCCAAAAATCACGGCTAATGACGCTTTCAAAGCTGTGAGCAAATACTGGGACAGAATAGAAAGACCTGAGCAGCTAATTACTGCAGCGCTAAACGCTATGAGGGTTCTCACCGACCCCGCAGAAACAGGAGCTGTTACCCTTGCCCTTCCACAAGATGTGCAGGGTGAAGCCTATGATTATCCAGTGGAATTCTTTGAGAAAAGAGTACACCATATAGATAGGCGCCCACCATCAGAGAGCGCTCTTGTGAGAGCACTAAGGCTCATTAAGACTAAGAAAAAGCCGCTGATAATCGCTGGCGGTGGTGTTCATTATTCTCAAGCAGTGGATACCTTACGGGAATTTGCTGAAGCTTTTAACATTCCTGTTTCCTTCACGCAGGCTGGAAAAGGAGCGATGCTGTGGGATCACCCGCTCAACATGGGTGGAGTTGGCACCACAGGGACCCTTGCTGCCAACAAACTCGCCAAGGAGGCGGATTTAATAATCGCAGTTGGTACAAGGCTTATGGATTTCCCAACAGCTTCAAAAACCGCTTTTCAGAACCCCAATGTGAAAATCCTGAGCATAAATGTCAATAATTTCGATGGTCTGAAGATGGATGCCGAACACCTCAACGCAGATGCCATGCTCGGTCTTGAAGTCCTGATGGAAGGTTTGAAGAAGGAAGGATACAGGTCGAATTATTCAAAAGAAGAGCTAAAAACACTTAAAGAAGAATGGGACAGGGAAGTGGACAGGCTTTATCACCTGGAATCTGAAAAAGGGCTCCCACAAACCACAGCGCTTGGCATAATAAATGATTTCGCAACTGAAAATGACGTTTTTGTAGCAGCCGCTGGTAGCCTTCCGGGGGATTTACACAGGCTATGGCGATGCAAAGGTATCAAGTCATATCACATGGAATACGGTTTTTCCTGTATGGGCTATGAAGTTTCAGGTACTTTCGGCGTGAAAATGGCCGAACCTGAAAAGGAAGCCTACGCCCTTTTGAGTGACGGGAGTTTCCTTATGCTTCATTCTGAGTTTCTTACCAGTTTGCAGGAACGAATGAAGATAAACGTCATTATACTCGACAACGGTGGATTCCAGAGCATAAACAGCCTTCAAAAATCCCATGGAAGCGCAAAGGGATTTGGCAATGAGCTGAGGTATCGTTCGAAAGAAACAGGAAAACTCGATGATGACTATATACAGATAGACTTTGCTGGAATAGCGAAGAGCTTAGGTGCAAAAGCCTACACAGCGCGTAACGAAAATGAACTTCGAAAAGCTTTGGAAGAAGCGAGAAAAGAATCCACAAGCGTCCTCATAGACGTGAAAGTCTTACCCGGCACACAGTCCGGTGGATATGAATCATGGTGGCGAGTTGGCGTTGCAGAGGTATCCGAAAGCGATTCAGTGAAAAAAGCATATATGGAAGACAGCGAATATATGAAAAAACACGCCCGCAAGTGGTGACTGGAGGGAATTAGATGGGTATCAGAAGAGAAGACATCAAATTGGCAATTGCTCCAATTGCTTGGACCAATGATGACATGCCTGAACTTGGCGGTGATATTCCCTTTGAACAGTGTATCGATGAAATGGCTGAGGCAGGCTTTGAAGGTAGCGAAGTTGGCAACAAATTTCCACGTGATCCCATGGTTCTTAAAAAGGCCCTTGAGCCCAGGGGATTGCAGATAGCAAGTGCATGGTTCAGTAGTTACTTTACCACCAAAGATCCCGAAGAAACTATTGCTGCTTTTATCAAGCACAGGGATTTTCTTCACGCTATGGGTGCAAAAGTGATAGTCGTATCCGAAAGCGGAAAAAGCGTTCAAGGCCTTATGGATACACCATTGCACAGCCAAAAGCCAATTTTCAGCGATGAAGATTGGGGGAAACTCGTCAAAGGGCTCCATGAGCTTGGAAAACTTGCAGCTGAGAAAGATATGAAAATAGTGTTCCATCACCACATGGGAACAGGGGTTCAGACCTATGAAGAAGTCAGAAGGCTTATGGAAAGCACTGACCCTGATCTGGTTTATTTGCTTCTCGATACCGGTCACCTGGTTTTTGCAGGCGGAGACCCTTTACAAATGATAAAAGATTACGGCTCACGTATAAAGCACGTTCATTTCAAAGATCTGCGTGAGGACGTCATGAAGCGCTCTTTCCAGGAGGATTGGAGCTTTTTATATTCCGTTAAGCAGGGCGTTTTTACCGTTCCAGGAGATGGCATGATCGATTTCAAGCCGATAGCAAAAGCACTTGATGACATTAATTACAAAGGCTGGATTGTCGTTGAAGCGGAACAGGATCCAAAAATAGCCCCTCCTCTCGAATATGCGAAAAAAGCCCGTGCCTATCTGAAAGAGATTCTCGGATTTTAGGGAGTGAAGAAGATGGATAAAAAAATCAAGGTTGGTGTAATAGGAGCTGGCAGGATAGGAAGGATTCACGCAAAAAATCTCGTTCAAAAGGTCGAAAGAGCGGAAGTTATAACAATTTGTGACCCGAGATTTGAAGAAACCAAAGCCTGGGCTGATTCCGTTGGAATAAACAACGTTGTGACCGATCCTGAAGATGTGATTGATAATCCCGAAGTGGATGCGGTGATCATCTGCTCGCCTACCAACACTCATGCTGATCTGATAATCGCATCAGCAAGGGCGAAGAAAGATATTTTCTGTGAAAAGCCCATCGATATGGACCTGGAAAAAACGAGAAAAGCGCTTGAAGTTGTAACAGAAGAAGGGGTAAAACTTCAGATAGGTTTCAACAGACGCTTTGACCATAATTTCAGGAAAGTAAGAAAGCTTGTTGAAGATGAAAAAATCGGAGAAGTACATATAGTGAATATCACATCACGAGACCCCGCCCCACCACCCATTGAATACGTAAAGGTTTCTGGTGGCATTTTCATGGATATGACTATTCACGATTTTGATATGGCTCGTTACCTTGCCGGAGACGAAGTCGTTGAAGTTTGTGCCTTTGGAAGCGTACTCATAGATCCCACAATTGGTGATGCCGGTGATTACGATACCGCTGTATCTGTTTTGAAATTCAGAAGTGGAGCAACCTGCATAATAGACAACAGCAGAAAAGCAGCCTATGGCTATGACCAACGTGTGGAAGTCTTCGGTTCAAAAGGGAGTGCCCGGGCTGAAAATGACACCGAAACAAACGTCATACTCAGTAATGAAGAGTGTGTTGCAAGTGACAAGCCACTTTACTTCTTCCTTGAAAGATATATGCAATCATTTGAGGATGAAATGAAAGATTTTATAGATAGCTTGATTGAAGATAAGGAAGTTCCGGTGTCGGGTCATGATGGGTTGATGGCCATAGTCATTGCCAAAGCTGCCACGATCTCGGCTAAAGAGAATAGGCCAGTAAAACTCGAAGAAGTTCTTTGAGAACAGGAGATGATTCGGTGGAAACTTTGAGGATAGGTGTCATAGGGTTGGGAAGATTGGGAAGGATTCACACAACTAACCTCATTCAGCACGTGCCGGAAGCCAAGGTCAAAACACTGGCAGATCCGCGGGTTGATGAAACAAAGAAGTGGGCTGAACGTTTGGGCGACTTCGAAATCACGGCCAATTGGCAGGATGTTTTAGAAGATCCCGAGATAGACGCCGTGGTTATCGCATCTCCAACTACATTACATGGTGAAATGTTAAAAGCGGCTGTTAAAGCAAAAAAACATGTTTTTATGGAAAAGCCCCTTGCACATAATCTGGAAACGGCCAGAGAGCTTTATAAAAACCTAAAAGACACCGGCGTTAAAATCCAGATTGCCTTTAATAGGCGCTTTGATCATAACTTTAGAAAGGTCAAAGACTTTATAGATTCTGGCGAACTCGGTGAAATTCATTTGATCAGAACGACTTCAAGAGATCCCCACCTGCCCGATATAGAATTCGTGAAGAAATCCGGTGGCATCTTCTTCGATTTCATGATCCATGAGTTTGACACTGCAAGGTTTTTAACGGGGTCAGAAGTAGTCGAAGTTTACGCTGGTGGCAGTGTACTCCTTGACCCCAGAATAGGCGAAGCGGGAGATTTCGATACCGCCTATGCCATATTGAAGATGGAAAACGGTGCGATTTGTGCGATTGATGTCAGTAGAAAAACCACCTATGGATACGACCAAAGAGTAGAAGTATTTGGTTCGAAAGGTAGCGCACGGGCCGAGAACGATAGAGAAACCAACGTCATTGTGAGCACAGAAGCTGCGGTTTGTAGCGATAAGCCTTTGTACTACTTTCCTCAACGCTACATGCAGTCCTTTGCCAACGAAATTCGGGCTTTTGTTGAATCCGTTCTTGAAGATAAGGACGTTTCTGCTGGCGTAGAGGCTGGATACTATTCAATCCTCGTTGCCAGAGCTGCTGACATTTCAGCTAAGGAAAATCGTTCGGTAAAGATTGCCGAATTGATTTGATGGAGGGATTGAAATGAATAACGAAGCATTAGAGTTGCATAAAAAGTTCAGAGGAAAGCTTGAAGTCAAGAGCAGGGTGCCGGTTAATAATCAGAAGATGCTTGCCCTTGCCTACACACCGGGTGTTGCAGATGTATCCAGATTGATTCATAAAAAGCCTGATGAAGTTTTCAACTACACGAATCGCTGGAATGCAGTGGCGATCGTCTCAGATGGATCAGCTGTGCTGGGACTTGGAAATATAGGACCTGAAGCTGCACTGCCTGTTATGGAAGGAAAAGCGGTATTGTTCAAGGAATTTGCAAATGTTGACGCTTACCCTCTTTGTATAAACACACAGGATCCTGAGAAGATAGTGGAATTTGTAGAAACGGTTAGCCCCACTTTTGGCGGAGTGAATCTTGAAGATATTGCCTCGCCACAGTGTTTTTACATTGAGAAAGCACTCAGGGAAAAGCTTGATATTCCGGTTTTTCACGATGACCAGCATGGAGCGGCTATTATAATACTCGCTGCCTTGAAAAATGCACTGAAAATAACTGGTAAGAAGCTAAGCGAGATCAAGGTTGCAACAGTTGGGATAGGTGCTGCTGGCGGAGCGATCATAAAAATGCTTCTTGCAGCTGGCGTCAAGAACATCGTGGCATGCGATAAAAACGGTATTTTAAATAAAGAATATCCTGAAACGCTGTTAAATGCTTTTCACGAAGAAATTGCTCTCTTGATAAATCCTGAAGGGCTTACAGGAACTCTCAAAGATGCCATAAGAGGTGCTGATGTGTTTATCGGAACTTCCATAGGCGGGCTTGTCAATAAAGACATGGTTAAGTCTATGGCAAAGGATCCCATAGTTTTTGCCGTTGCAAACCCCATTCCAGAGATTTATCCAGATGAGGCCAAGGAAGCAGGTGCGAGAATCGTGGCAACCGGAAGATCCGACTTCAATAACCAGATAAACAATGTACTCGTTTTCCCGGGTCTTTTCCGTGGCGCATTATCCGTCAGAGCGAGAGATATAAACGATGAAATGAAACTCGCTGCCGTGGATGCCCTGGCGGGGTTTTTGCCTGATGCAGAAATCAACGAGAACAAGATCATTCCGTGGGCATTTGACCCGGGTGTAGGCAAAGCTGTTGCCGTCGCAGTGGCCAGGGCCGCTGTTGATTCTGGTGTTGCTCGAATCATGCCGGATTTTGAAGAACTCAAAAAAATCATAGACAAAGATATTTCTCAACCCCGCTAAATACCAGAAAGAAAGGGGGGATAGAAAACAGGGAAAAAACGGGGAATTTTTCTTGTAAATTCCAAAATTACTTGAAAGGGAGGGTATTGCATGAAAAAAGTTCTTGTAATACTTTTGGTTGTTCTTAGCTCGAGTCTTTTACTTGCAGAGATGAATTTCTATCTGGTTTCCCATGGAGGACCTGCTGATCCATTCTGGGGAATCGTGATGAAAGGCATGAATGATGCAGCTGAGAAATATGGAGTGAACGCAACGTATCTTGGACCAGTGAAGTATTCTCTTCAAACCTTCGTTAATAATTTGAACGCGGCCATTGCTGCGAAGCCAGATGGGTTAATAGTCACAATAACCGATGTTAACGCCGTGGAAGAGCCTCTCAAAAGGGCGATCTCTTCCGGAATTCCGGTCATCGCCATCAATGTTCCAGACCCAAGAACAGGGTTGGATAAAATTCCATACATCGCTTACATCGGAAACAACGAATATCTTGGTGGATACAATGGCGCAATGTATGTTCTCTCACAATTCACACCTAAACGCGCAGTTATAGCAATTCACGAAGTAGGGCATGCTGGAATGGAAATGAGGGCAAAGGGTATAATGGATGCTCTCAGTCCAAAAGGAATTCCTGTCGAAAAATTGAATATTACCGTAGATCCTTCAAAAGGCGTATCGGTTCTTGAAGGTTACCTGCGAAAACATCCTGATACCGACATGATTTTCACCCTTGGCCCTATAGGAACACTCCCAGCTGTAACCGTGGTAGAAGACATGGGGCTTGAAGGAAAGGTCAAGGTAAGCGGTTTTGACCTTACCGAAGAAATGCTCAAGTGGATAGAAGAAGGAAAAGTTCTATATACTGTTGATCAGCAGCAATACTTGCAGGGATATCTTGCAGTGGAATTTCTTTACTTCTACAAAAAATATGGTCTCTCTCCCATTGGTGATGTGCTAACAGGACCTTTCATTATTACAAAGGACAATGTTGGCCCTGTAGAAAACAGTGTAAAAGAAGGTTATCGTTAATACTTGGGAGGAAGGGGAGAGCTCTCCTCTTCCTCCTGAATTCTCATATTACTCTTCAGACCTGAGAAGGGAGAGATACTGAGTGGCAACAAACAATAATGGACCGTTAATACTGAAATACCTGCGATTTAAAGAAGTTGGTGGTGTAGTTTCTCTTGTAGCAATTTTCGGTATCTTTGGAATTATGAATCCACAATTTTTATCGCTGGGTAATCTGGTTACTATCTCTACTGTTGCTGCTGAACTTGGTTTAGTAACGATGGGAATAAACCTGGTTATGATATCAGGAGAATTTGACCTGAGTGTTGGTTCGATCTTTGCCTTAACGCCGATAATCTTTGCGCTACTAGCGAAAAACGGTGTGCCAGCTATTCTGGCTGTAATCATCGCTTTGGCTTTCGCCGCTGGCCAGGGAATTGTTAATGGTGTTGTTACGACAAAAGGGCGTATTCCATCGTTCATAACGACGCTGGGAACACAATGGTTCTGGCGTGGGGTTGTTCTTGCTGTTACCGGGGGATTTCCTATTTTATTGCCTTCAAGTGGAAAATTCATTGCAGAAATTTTTGGAGGCCGTTTCGGTCCCAACATGCGTTGGTCAAGTTTATGGTTTGTTGGATTCACTTTCCTGTTTTATTTCATTCTCGACTGGACACGTTATGGAAACTGGATATCAGCCAGCGGGGGGAATCCAAGTGTTGCTGATGCCATGGGAGTAGAATCATGGAAAATCAAGACCTCAACGTTTATGATAAGTGGTCTTATGGCGGGCCTTGCAGGTATTGCCACTTTTGCGAGATTCCGTATTGTAGATCCATCACTTGGAGTTGAAATGGAGCTTCAGGCAATCACCGCTGCCGTTATAGGTGGCACACTCATGACAGGTGGATATGGAAGTGCCTTTGGTGCCTTCCTGGGTAGTATAATTCTTGCTTCTCTCAACAACGGGCTGATCCTCATTGGAGCTCCCGCTTATTGGTATCAGGCATTTGTAGGGATAATACTCGTTGCTGCTGCTTTAAGTAACATAAGGATCAAGAAAAAGCTTGTTGGGGAATGAACGGAGCTTGTGGAGGTGTTGCTATGAGTTTACTTGAAGCTAAAGGTATTAAGAAGAGTTTTGGAGCAGTTGATGCGTTAAAAGGAGTCGACTTCAGGGTTGAAGAGGGAGAAGTCGTTGGCCTGTTGGGAGACAATGGTGCGGGAAAATCTACTTTGATAAAAATCATCGCTGGTTATTACCACCACGATGAAGGACATATTTTTTTCGATGGAAAAGAAGTTAATTTCAATACCCCCCGTGATTCGCATAATGCGGGGATAGAGGTCGTTTATCAGGATTTGGCTCTTGTTGGCTTGATGCCAGTGTGGAGAAATTTCTTTCTTGGCCGGGAAGTGTGTAAAAAAGTTGGACCACTGAAAATACTCAACAAACATGAAATGAGAAATGTATCCCGTCAGGGGCTCAGAGGGCTTGGTATAGAGATCCCATCAGTTGATCAGGCTGTGGCCTTTTTATCGGGTGGTCAAAGGCAAACTGTCGCCGTAGGTCGAGGGGTACACTTTGGCGCGAAGTTATTAATACTCGATGAACCAACAGCCGCTGTTTCAGTTCGTGAAACTGAGGCAATATTAAGCCTCATTGAAAGAGTCAGCGAAAAAGGCATATCCGTTGTTTTGGTGGCGCATAACATCTACCATGTGTACAGGGTTGCTACAAGATTTGTCGTTCTTGACCATGGGGAAAAAGTTGCAGATGTATCCAAAGATGAGGTTACTCCGGAAGATTTAATCAAGATCATAGCACCCCCGCTCAATTGATATTGAAAATTGAGTCGAGTTATCTAGTGATTCAAAGTTTGTATGCGCTTACATTACAAAATTTCTTGTGAACTGCTTATAATGGCGTGTGCAAAGCATGTGAATTTAAGCTCAAATGATATTTGCTTGTGAAGTGTGTTCTAATTATGAAAATGTATGCGATTACATCATGCTTTATCGTGAACCCTCTTAATCCCGAATAATCATTGATGACCATATATCTTGGCAAGTAATCGGGTTTTGCATCAAAGCAGCACTGTGAGAGAATAAATTATGTGGAATTATATGTAGTATGTGTAGTATGTACTGAATAAGGAGGGTTATCGTTGAAAATTCGAACGAAGGATGTTGCGAGAATTGCAAATGTGTCAACTGCTACCGTCTCCCGGGTTATAAACGGAAGCCCGAATGTTTCGGAAAAGACAAGGCAGAGAGTACTTATGGCCATTGAGTCGTTGAATTACAAACCCGATATTTTTGCAAAAAACCTCGCAAAAAAAAGATTTTATGAAATCGGAATTGGCTGTCCAGATGAAGTATTCAGGGGAATTGAAAGTTCTGAATACCAGTTTTATGTGAAGGTTTTCGAGGGTATACAGGATTACTTCTCACGCAAAAAATGCAATTATTCGATTTTTCCCTTTAGCATGCTGAACGAAAGAGATGGCGTTGAAGAAAAAGATGGCTTTTTGTTAGTAGGTGGCGGAATTTCAGAAGGGATTATAGAGAAATTTCAAGACATCGGAAAACCCTTTGTCCTTGTTGACCAATTCATCTCCGGGTATGATGTGGACTGTGTGATTTCAAATGGGTTTGATGGGGAATACAAATTGATCAAGCGCTTTTTGAAAACCGGATATAGAAAAATCATCTATATTCACAACGTTGCCAAACATTTCAGTTATGAACAAAGGATGATTGGTTATAGAAGGGCAATGCGCGAAAAGAGCTTGGAACCTGTGATATACGATTTTGCCGAAGGTCAAGACCTGAAGCTTATTCTGAAAAGGATTCTGGATGATAATAAAGAGCCCGAACTCATTGCTGTTTTTGAAGATCGCTATGCTATTGATGTTATTGAATATCTTAAAGAACTGGGGAAAAAGGTTCCTGAAGAAATTGGCGTTCTCGGTTTTGACAATATCATCTCATCAGCGAGTTGCCAACCGCCGTTAACCACTGTACATGTTCCAAAGGAAGAGATGGGTTCTTTGGCAGCAAAACGTTTGTTTGACCTTTTGAATAAGGAAGATATCAGTCCTGTACAGATTTCGTTGTTTACCAAGGTTCTTATGAGGAAAAGTGCCAAGCTTAGATAAATTCTGTGGCCTTTGGCCATCATTTTGAAAAAGGAGGGGTTTTTATGAAACGTGCGCTTATCTTTGTATTGCTTTCGCTTTTTGCGCTGTCTTCACTATTCGCTGTTCAGACTATCAAACTCGTTGCCTGGGCAGTAGGACCTGATGATCCATCAATTAACAGAAAGGTGAATCTTGAAAAAGCGGCAGAGATGCTGAACACAGTACTCGAAGCTGCTGGAGCCGATATAAGAGTTGAGGTAGAAGCTTATTTCGATTCCACTGACTGGAGTTCTTACAAGCAGAGGGCACTTATTGCTTTCCAGACGAAAGATCAACAGCTTGACATCATCACTTCTGGACACGACGACCTTGGCATGTGGGCAAAAGCAGGATATGTCAGACCAATTGATGAGTATATCCAGAAGTACTGGGATCTTGGTTTTAATGACATTTTCCCTGCGCTTTGGGAATCAACGAAATTTGGTGGAAAGATCTATGCCGTTCCTCAAGATACCGAAGCAAGGCCACTTTGGGTGAGAAAAGACAAACTCAAGGAAATGGGATACACCGAAGAAGAAATAGCTGACATGATGAACAAATTTGCCACAGGAGAATACACGCTTTATGACCTCGTAAAACTCGGTCAGGAAGCACAAAATGCCGGTGTGGTTAAATGGGGACTTTGGCACAGGCCTAAAATGGGGGTTGACTATTTCCAGCTTTTCAAATCCTTTGAAGTGCCTATTTATGATCCAGAAGCCGGAAAATTGGTCTTTGACCAGGAAGGTGCTAAGAAGGTATTCCAGTTCATTTATGACCTGACAAATACCTACAAAGTAACGCCGAAGAACTTAATAGGAACTGAGTGGAACAATGTCCATAAGAGTTTTGCAGGTCCTGAAGGTGAAGTACTCGCTCTTATGGGCGGTACGTGGAACAGAGCTGAGTGGATCAACATGTTTGGCTATTCCGATGAGGAAATTGATAACATGTTGACCTTCACATTGACACCTTCTGCTTACAAAGGGGTTCCCGGAAATACACTATCTCACCCCGTCGTTTATATGGTTACATCCAAATCCAAATACCCTGAACTTGCCACATTGTTGTTGCTCTTCGCTTCCGACCCATATTTGAACGCCAAGCACGCTGTTGAAAGCGGACATCTTGCCATCAGAAATGAAGAGCTTTCCGTACCTCTGTATGCAGCTGATGCTTTTGCTAAGAAAGCCGCTGCAATGTTGCTCCCGCAAGCGTCCTTCGTTCCTAACAATGATAGATTCAACGAATACAATAGGATAATCTTCGATGCTATGACCGGGCTTGAGTCAGGAAAAATGACACCAGATTTTGCCGTCAAATTCGCAGCACAGAGGCTGAAGCAACAGCTGAAAGACAATGTAATCATAAAATGACACATTTCTTGCCTCCACACAGGTTGTGTGGAGGCTCTTATTTTTTGAAGGAGGCCTCTGGAAATGGGTTTAAAAAAGTCAAAAGATAAAACGAAGGCTAAACACAGTAAAAAAACAATAATCTCTCTTTTGTTGTTCCTTGGTCCTGGGGTTATATTGGCTTTGATATTTTTCTTGGCACCCGTAATTTTAACAATTGCCCTGTCTTTAACTGATATGGACTACCGCTTCAATTGGGATTTTGTGGGTTTTCAAAATTTCATCGATATAGCCCATGATTTCCTCATAGGAATGGTGATAAAGAACACGTTGGTTTACGTGGGATTTACACTCGCCTTTTTCAATATTGGCCTGGCCTTGCTCTTGTCGTTATTAACTACCAGCATTTCCGAACGTTCTGGGACGTTTTTCAGGCTTATCTGGATGCTTCCAAGGCTAACCCCTTCCGTTGTTTATGGCCTATTGTGGCTATGGATATTCGACTCTACCCGCTTTGGGTTGCTCAACAGCGTTAGGGAAATGCTTTTTGGGAATGTTGAGCCTTTAGATTTTCTGTCCCAACACCCAATGGTCGTTATCATACTTGCTAACGGCTTCGTCGGTGCTTCTTTTGGTATGATCCTGTTCACTTCAGCAATCAAATCTATACCACGGGATTACCTATATGCTGCCAGTGTCGATGGCGCTGGATGGTTCTTCAAAGTTAGGAAAGTAATTCTACCGCTTTTGAAGTGGCAAATTCTTTTCACAACGGCTTATCAAACGCTTTCACTACTTACTTCCTTTGAATATATTCTCATCATTACAGATGGTGGCCCGGTATTTTCAACGGAGGTGTGGGCGTTGTACACGTATCACAATGCTTTTGAGAATTTTAGGTTCGGGTTTGGTGCTTCATTGTCCCTCATTCTCGTGATAATAGGACTTGTTGCTTCGCTTATATACCTGAAAATCTTCAAATTTAAAGAAATGATTCAGGAGCCAAGAATAGAGGTTGATGCATGATGGAAAGTAGAGAATTCAAACTCAGCTTCTTTCAAAAACATGGTGAAAAAATTAAGAATACGATTGTAATTATCATATTGCTCGTTATAAGCCTTCCGATAATTTTGAGCTATCTCTGGCTCGTGCTCAATTCCTTCGCGTCTGAGATGAAATATGGAATAATTCCGACAAAATTCACGCTGGAACACTGGAGATTTTTGATCGAATCGGTAAAAGGATATCCAAATATATGGCAGGTAACCCTCAATACCTTTATAGTCGCCATTATGGTGATGCTTTTAGAGTTGTTCATCACGAGTTTTGCTGGTTATGCTCTTTCGAGATACAAATTTCGCGGCAGAAAGACGATGTTGCTCACAATCCTGGTGCTTCATTCTTTTCCCTCTGTCTCGCTTTTGGTGGCCGTTTATTACGTATTGAGAACGCTGAACCTTATAAACAGTTTATGGGGGATCATTCTTCTAAAAGTAGCTCTTGAAATCCCGTGGGGAGCCTGGATTATGAAAGGCTTTTATGACCAGCTTCCCTGGGAAATCGAATGGGCCGGAACTGTGGACGGCTATTCCAGAATACAGGTGTTTTTCAAGGTGATGTTGCCGCTGGTTAGGCCGGGAATGGCCGTTACAGCCATTTTTGGGTTCCTTTCAGGCTGGAGCGAATTCATATTCATCAACACCTTTATTCTCAATCAGCAAACATGGACACTCTCAAGATACATCAAGGGAGTTATAGGCGATTTCAGGTTTGTCGATTACGGGTTGCTGACCTCCATCAGCCTCTTTTACATGATTCCCACTCTCGTGTTTTATTTCTTCGCTAACAAATATTTGTTGCAGGTTAATATAACCGGTACTAAAGGATAAGGAGTGAGACAATGGCGAGAATACTCTTGAAAAATCTCAGTAAACACTTTAAGAACGTCAAAGCAGTAGATAATATAAATCTTGAAATAAAGGATGGGGAATTCACGGTTCTTCTTGGCCCATCTGGTTGTGGGAAAACCACAACACTGCTCATGATTGCCGGGATCTACAAGCCCACAACAGGTGGGATATATTTTGACGACCAGATCATGAACAACGTTCCGCCAAAAGATAGGGGAATAGGGATGGTGTTCCAGAGCTACGCTTTATACCCGCACATGACCCTATATGACAATATTGCGTTCCCCCTTAGGGCACAGAAAATGAAAAAAGATGAAATAGACAGGCTTGTCCGGGAAGTCACAAAAAATCTCGATATTGGAAAACTGCTGGACAGGAAACCTTTCCAGATATCTGGCGGACAGCAGCAACGAGTTGCAATTGCCCGTGCTCTGGTGAAAAAACCTAAGATACTGCTCTTCGACGAGCCGCTTTCCAATCTTGATGCTGCTCTCAGGTCGTATATGAGAGCCGAAATAAAAAAGCTTCAGAACGACCTCGGCATTACAACTGTTTACGTAACCCACGACCAGCTGGAAGCGATGACTATGGCCGATCGTATCGCGGTATTTTCGATGGGTAAGATACAGCAGTACGATACCGCTGATAATATTTACAATTACCCTGCTAACGTATTTGTGGCGACCTTTGTTGGTACTCCTGCCATGAATATTCTGAATGTAGAAGTCAAGAACTACAATGGCGATTTCTATCTCCAGGACGAGGGGTTCAAATTCAAAACCTTACCTCAGAGAAAAGAAATTTTGGCAAACCTCGTTGAAAAAAAGCTAAAGCTTGGCATAAGGCCAGAGCATATAAAACTCAGCTTGAAAGAAACAGAGAATTCAATTCCTGCTGAAGTTTACGTTCTCGAGCCTCTTGGCAGGGAAGTGATCTATAACATAAAAATCGGAAACAACATTTTGAAGGTCCTCACAGAGGAACGCATGGATCTCAAACCCGGAGATCGTATTTTCATGGATTTTGACAGGAACAGATATCATCTATTTGATGCAGAAACCGGAAAAGCCATCGATATTTCGATAAGGTGATCGCATGATAAAGAGGATTGGAGTCAACATTGACACAACAAGAGTTAACGGGTCTTTGAAGCGTTTTCGCGAAGAACTGGAGTTCTTCGAAAATATAGGTTTTGATTATGTTGAACTCCCCCCTGCCGGACTCGATGTCATATACCACAGGGAGTTCAGAGCAAAGCAAGCAGAGCGCATAAGAAACATTCTGTCTGAATTTTCGTTTGGTCTCACCGTGCATTGCCCTGATCCCATTAACTTAAAAAATGAAGGTATTGATTATGAGAGGGGATTTCAGGTTCTAAAAACTACAATTGAATTTGCCGCGTACACCGGTGCAGAAATCGTTGTATACCATCTTGGAAGTTTTGAATACGGCCAGTCAACAAACCTTCATGAGCAATATCTGAAAGAAATAGGAGCTTTGAGAAAGCTTGGGGACCTGGCGGAAAAAAACGGGATAAAAATCGCTGTTGAAAACACCTCACAGGCAGTATCAGACGTTATAGGGGCTTTGAATGAAGCAAAGCACGATTCCGTTTCCCTTTTGATGGACATCGGACATCTTTATCTCTATTGCAAACAGACCGGGAAAGACTTCCTGGAAGAAATAGAGGCAGGACTTGAACATGCCGTGGAATTGCATGTCCACGATAATTTTGGCGAAGGCGAGTTCAATTATTCAAAGGAAATCATTACACATGAACCCTTTCGCTTCACTTATGGCGTTGGAGACTTGCATCTTCCTCTTGGTCAGGGAAGTATTCCATATCCAGAAATATTCAAGCTGATCAAAGAAAAGGATTTTACTGGCATAATAACGTTGGAGATCAACAGCAAAGACCGTTTTGAAGAAGACTACATTGAATCTCTTAAAATCTTGCGTGGCATTTATCGGGAGGAGAATGTTTAGTGAAAATAACCTTTATTGGACATGTTTCAAAAGACGTCAATATCGTGATAAAAGATAAGAAAATCATCCCCGGTGGAGGAGTTTATTTCGGGAGTGTAGCTGTTGTTCAGTTGGGAGAGAAAGCAGAGGTTTTTACAAAATGTGCTAAAAAGGATTTAGAAGTATTCGCTTCAATGGAAAAAGAAGGCGTAGAAACCCATTACCTTCTTAGCTCTACCACAACGAGTATAGAAAACTACTATCCAACTCCAAACCCCGATGACAGAAGAAGCAGAATCCTATCACTTGCAGAACCTTTCAGCAAAGGGGATTTACCCGCTGAAAACAGGGAAATCATTCATGTTAACCCACTATGGCATGGAGAATTCCCCGAAGAGTTGTTGCATTTGGTGCGCCAAAACGCTGGTTTTTTGATCGGAGACGCTCAGGGATTTCTCAGAAATGTTGAAAGTGGGAAGATGGTTTACAGAGATTGGGATAAGAAAGAAAAATACCTTGAACTTTTCAACCTTTTCAAAGTAGATATCAAAGAAGCCAGAATTCTAACGGGTATTGATGATCTTAAAAAAGCTGTTCAAAAGATTCAGCAAATGGGACCTGAAATGGTAATAGGAACACAGTCTGAAAGCGTGGTTCTTTTCAACGGGAAAGAAATGTATGAAGCGCCATTTGGCAGCTGGAAGCTCGAAGGTCGAACGGGCAGGGGCGATACCTGTACAGCGGCTTTTGTTGTTGGTTATGGAAAATTTGAATTGCCCGGGGCATTGAAATATGCAGCGGAAGTAACTACCGAAAAAATGCAGTACCCAGGTCCATTTAAAAAGAAGGAACATTGATTATTATTTTTATTTCTCCCTACAAATGGGGAAATTCAAGGAGGTGTTGGGTGTGAAAAAAGCAACATTGCTACTGCTTGGCGTCCTGATTCTTGCAACCCTAGTCATTTCTGCTCCTGTGCTTCACATGTATACAGCGTTGGACGTCAACGAAGCGAAGATCTATATTGAAGCCTTTGAAAAGGCAACCGGAATTAAGGTTGACTGGGTAAGAATGTCTTCAGGTGAAGTTTTAGCACGACTTGAAGCAGAAAGAAACAACCCAAGAGCCAGTATCTGGTTTGGTGGTCCGGCTGTTGACCAGATTGCGGCAAAGAACAAAGGATTGCTCGAGCCTTATAAATCACCGAATGCGTGGAGCCTTGACCTGGCTTTCAAAGATTACGATGGATATTGGACAGGTTTCTACCTGGGCGTTATTGGCTTTGCGAGTAACACAAAGCAATTAGAAGAACTCGGCGTAGAAGCGCCAACTTCATGGCAGGATCTTCTTAAGCCAGAGTTTAAAGGAAGAATTTCCGTAGCATATCCTTACACGTCAGGTACTTCATATACAATTCTGGCTGGTCTTATTGCTCTCATGGGCGAAGATGAAGCCTTTGATTACTACAAAAAGCTCAATAAGCAGATTCATCATTACAACAAATCCGGTTCAGCCTGTGTTACGCAGGTAGGCCTTGGGGAAGTTACCGTTGGTATTGCCTTTGCTCATGACGTAATAAAGAAAGGTGTTTCAAAGGGATATCCCGTTAAACTGACTGTTCCCGAAGATGGAACTTCTTACGAAATAGGAGCTATGTCGGTTATTAAGGGTGGGCCAGAGCCTGAGCTGGCACATAAGTTTATTGATTGGATGCTAACAGCAGAAGCACAAAGTCTCATGAAAAATTGGTACAGGGTTCCTCTGAACCCGGATGCAGAAGTCGTTGAGGGTGCAGTAAAAATCACAGATGTCAACGTAATTCCTCTGGACTTTGTTTACTTTGGACAGCAGAAAGACAGGCTTATAGAAAGATGGAAGACTGAAATTCAGTATGGAGACTGATCATACTTGAACAGGCGGGGAGGTGCTCCTCCCCTCTTGTTTTATGGAGGGATTGGATGTACTTTACGAAGCAGTTGAAAAGAATTTTTAACGAACCTACATTGTTTATAACCCTGCTCGCAGTTTGGCTTTTACTCGGTGTGTTTGTCATATATCCCATTGTGATGGTCGCGATAACCAGCTTGAAAGACTATAGCGGGCATTTTTCCTGGAATACCTATAAAATGCTTTTCACAAAGGTATATTTCAGGAGACCTCTGATTAACAGTTTGAAACTCGGTGCAACAGTAGCGAGCATTGGTACTGTTGTGGGATTTATCTTCGCCTTTGCGATAACACGGGTAAACATTCCCGGAAAAAAGATATTTACCACCGTTGCAACTTTTCCGATTGTTTCTCCCCCTTTTGTAATAGCGCTGGCAGCAATTCTTCTCTTCGGTAGAAACGGTGTAATAACGCACGATATTCTGAAGGACAGCCTTAAGATAGATATTTATGGCTTTGGCGGATTGAGCCTTGTCGAGACACTTGCGTATTTTCCCACGGCTTTTTTAAGCCTTGAAGGAATATTGAGGTCCATTAATCCTGCTCTCGAAGAAGCGTCTTTGAGTATGGGATATAGCAAATGGAGAACTTTTTGGAAAGTGACATTTCCTCTCTCCATGCCCGGGATTTTTTCAGCATGGCTACTTGTGTTTGCACAATCCATGGCCGATTTTGGTAACCCAATGATCATTTCGGGTAATTACCAGGTGCTTTCCGTTGCAGCGTACCTTGAAATCACGGGATCTTTTAACCTTTCCACCGGTTCAGGGCTGGCCATATTGCTTCTCGTCCCAACTATCGTTGCATTCACGCTGCAAAAATACTGGCTTTCAAAGAAGTCATACGTTACCGTAACCGGGAAACCATCTTCGATGGGCATTTTAGAACCCAAAAAGTCTGTTAAAGCACTCTTTACTGTCATACTGCTCATCTTTACAGCAACAATACTCATGTTCTATGGGACGGTGTTCTATGGCTCCTTCACAAAACTGTGGGGAGTTAACCACACGCTTTCACTGGAAAATTACAAGTTCGTTTTTGATGTCGGACTTGAATACATAAAAGACACCATTATTTTGGCAGCTATTGCCACTCCAATTTCCGGAATCCTTGGCATGTTGATCGCTTATCTTGTCGCGCGAAAGGAATTCCCTGGAAGGAGGTTCACAGAAGCCACTTCACTTTTAACCTTTGCCATTCCTGGTACTGTGGTTGGTATAGGGTACTTGCTTTCCTTTAACAACAAACCCTTCGTATTAACGGGAACAGCGGCGATAATCATATTGATTTTCATATTCAGAAACCTTCCTGTGGGGGTACAGAATGGCGTAGCAGCGCTGGAGCAGATCGATAAATCCATTGAAGAAGCTTCGCTGGATATGGGGGCCAGCAGTGCCACAACATTCTGGAAAGTGACATTACCCCTTATAACCCCAGCCTTTTTTTCCGGGCTATTCTTCACCTTTGTTAAAAGCATGACCGCCATAAGCGCTGTGATTTTTGTGGTTTCAGGCAGCTGGAATCTCGTTACTGTAGCGATATTGGGCTCGGTCGAGAACAGTGATCTGGCACAAGCGGCGGCATATAGCTACGTTTTGATATTCATCGTGATAATTATGATGTTCTTGTTGAGAATGTTGACTTACAGATTTTCCTATGAGCGAAAGATAGCGAGGTGAAATAGATGAAGGCATTTGTCGAGTTGAAAAATATTTCAAAGCATTTCAAAGACCCTCATGGTCAGGGAATAGTGAAGGCAGTGGATGGTATATCTTTTCAGGTAAAACAGGGTGAGCTTGTGACTCTTTTGGGACCATCGGGATGTGGAAAAACAACTACCCTGAGGATAATTGGAGGCTTTGAGATTCAAAATGGAGGAGATGTTCTCATAGATGATACTGTGGTAAACAACCTTCCCCCAAATCGACGCCCCACAGCCATGGTTTTTCAAAGCTATGCGCTATTCCCACATATGAATGTCTTTGAAAACGTGTCCTATGGGCTGAAAATAAAAAATCTCACCAAAAGCGAGATAAAGAAAAAAGTGCACGACATTCTCGAAATAGTAGGTCTCTCAGGGCTTGAGAACCGCTACCCGGGGAAATTGTCCGGCGGGCAGCAACAAAGGGTTGCCCTTGCCAGAGCGATCGTGCTTGAGCCGAAATTGCTGTTGCTTGATGAACCGTTGTCCAATCTTGATGCAAAATTGAGAGAACAGATGAGAATCGAATTGAAAAAAATCCAAAAACGAGTGGGAATCACCAGTGTCTATGTAACACATGACCAGTTGGAAGCCATGACGCTTTCGGATAAAGTTGTAATTATGAAATCCGGGAAAATAGTGCAAGAAGACACACCCGCAAATATTTATCGTTTCCCTGCAAACAAATTCGTGGCTTCTTTTATTGGCAGGGCGAATTTTGTGGAAGCTACTATCACGGATGTCAAACCGCAATTTGTAAAAGTGAAGTTGGTTAATGGCAAAGAAGTAGAGGCAATAATAGCACGCAATGGATGGAAAATAGGTGAAAAGGTGCAAGTGGTTGTCAGACCCGAGAGCATTGCCATTACATCTGCGGACAAGGGTGATCTTACCGGAACAATTGAAAACAGTATATACACCGGAAACATGGTGACTTTTGAAATTTCAAGTGAGGGAACCACCTTTGAAGTGGATATGATTAATCCCTATTCAAGTGCCTTACCTTCAACAGGAGAGAAAGTAGGGTTGAAATTCGACCGAAATTCAACCACGGTGGTCAGGGTTGAGGATACACGAAGTGAAGAATAACCTGAAGCTGATAATTAGCGACCTCGATGGCACCATATTGAAGAAAGATTCTACGCTATCTGAGAAAGTTATAGAAAGTGCCGAAAAATTTAGAAACTCAGGTATAGACCTCACAATTGCCACCGGCAGAATCCTGGAATCCGCATTGCCTTACATTGCGAAGCTGAAAATCACGAAACCTGTGATCCTGTACAACGGTGCGAAGATATTTGACCCTCTAAAGAGGGAATATATATACCAGGCGTTTTTCAAAGAGAGCGAAAAGCGCCTGCTTTTTGAAATCCTTCAAGCTGAAAAGCTTCATGCCGTGTTTTTCACCGAAGAGGGCTCATACGTTTTCAACTCTTCGCCGTTGATCGAGGATTTTCGTATTCATGATGGAATAGAGCTGAAATCTTCACCTCTTTCAGAACTATTGCATACCGATCTCGCCAAAGTTATGATAATTGACGAGCCATCAACCGTAGATGAAATACAGGAAAATATAGGACCGGAATTTGAGAAATTTTGCTCCGTTTTAAGATCCGAAAAAGTTTTCCTCGAGTTATTGCCTGGAGGAGTCAACAAAGGCACAGCACTGGTCCGCCTATGTGAGTTGCTTGGAATTTCTCCTGAGAATACAATTGCTCTTGGGGATAACCCCAATGATTTTGAAATGCTAAGGCGCGCAGGGATTGGAGTAGCAGCTGGCGAAAGCCATTCAGTGTTAAGTGAAGTAGCTGACATCATTATAAAGGAAAATCCCGAAAACGTGCTCGAAAGGCTTAACGAACTGCTTTTCGAAAGGAGATATCTATGATATGAAGATGGATTCAACAACATTCCCCGTTTTAGGGCCTTCAAACCTGAAGCCCATTGGCTCTGTCGAACTTCCCTTTAAGACATATCATGTACAAGGACTTGCTGTAACAGACAGAGCCTTTTTTCTTAGTTCGGTGGATGAAATAAATAACAGAGGGCTTCTCTGGAAAGTAGATCGTTCAACACTTGAAACGGAAAAAGAACAGGACCTTGCCAGAGAAATAACTCCGGGTGAGTTAACGATTCACGTGGGCGGTATATTTTATGATGGCAAATATCTCTGGGCTCCTGCCGCGGGGTACAAACGTGAATCCGGATCTTTCATCTTTGCAATTGAGCCCTCAGATATGGAAATTGTGAAAGTGCTGAAATTCGATGATCACATAGGGGCCGTAGCCTCAAATGGCAAAGACAGATTATATCTTGCAAACTGGGATTCTGTGTACATTTACATAACGGATTTTGAAGGCAACATATTGAAGAAAATTTTAAATCCGGGTATAAGCCAGAGAATGGGTTATGTATGCGCTTATCAGGATATTCACTATGATTTTGAAAGCGGCTTGCTCTTATGCAATGGCGACACTAGAAAACCCAGAGAACTCCCCGAAGGATATATATTTGGTTATCCTTATTTTCATGGATACGAAGATATTTTTGGCATGGTAGACTGGCTTGACCTGGACACAGGAAAAGTCGTTAAACGTGTGGAGACAGGGTTTACAAGTTGTAAAACTGGAAGGATTCCACTATCACACGAAGGCTTTTCAGTTCATAAAGGCACATTTTATTTCAGCCCTGAAGATAACGTCACCACCATTTATATGTTCAAGTTGATACCTTCCACCAAGCCATATCTACCTTAAAACTCTCTATGAAAAGAGGTCTGGCTATGAACAAAATCGAGAAGGCACTGCTGGACAAATTGAAGGAGCACAAAAACTGCTCAAGAAAAAACTGCCAGATCAACGTGTTCAAGAAAAGATATTACATAGGTCCTGAAAACATAAAAATAACAAATTATTTGCGAACCAGGCCAATCGCTATTTTCAACCCGGGAGCAGTCTTGAACGGTAAAAAGCTTCACATCTTTCCAAGGCTTATCTTTGACTATTACAAATACACTTCAAGCATAGGCGTGTTCTCTCTTGATGTTGAAGAGCTTTTGCGAGGGGAAACAAGCAAAAACATTGAAACCGAGATAATCCTTTGGCCACAACAGCTATGGGAATTCCTTGGCTGTGAAGATGCCCGGGTAACGATACACAAAGATAGCTATTATTTGCTTTACACGGGCAAAGGCTATTATTATGGTGAGAAAAACGAGCTTTTAAGGCGTGATGTACTTGGATTCGCTGAGCTTGATCAGAATTACACACCTAAAAGAAAAGGCTATTTTAGTATCGAAGATGAAGGAGAATCCTTTCTTCCAAAAACAACGAAAGACAGTGCCTTTATAAAAATAACGGGAAATAACGCTTCAATGCTCACCAGATTTGAAGTTGGAAACACATTAGCCTGTTGGCACGCCAGTGGCAATTTAGAGAGCCTTGCTTTTAATATCGAAGATATTGAACCGGTTCTGCTACCAGAAAGCTGGGAACACAAAGTTGGCTGGTCAACCAACACTGTAAAACTGTCAGATGACGAATATCTGGTCGGCTGGCATGCGGTATTGAAAGAGGATTTATCATATAGAAATGGACTTGCGCTTGTGGATGGTAATGGCAAGCTCAAGGCGGTAAGTGATTACCTGCTCACTCCCATAGGATTGAATGAGGAATATGGAGACAGGGCCATGGTTATCTTTGGCGACGGTTTGATAATATATCAGGACAAACTCCTGTGGATAGGCGGAGTAAGCGATTATTGTATAGGGATATTCATTGCCAGATTGGAAGACATTATGAAAGAATTAATATTTTGCAACCGCTGATAATGTTAATTTATATGGTGAATATTAACTACTCCATCTTTTGAACGATGGAGTAGTTAGGTGATTGAATGAATATAACTAAGAAGAGCGTTTTTTGAAAACGGTTTTCCAATAGTCAAGTATATATTCGTAAGCCCTTCGTTTTATCCTGAAATCATTCAGACGATTTCCGATCTCTTCAATCTGTTTTCTTATTTTTTCCTTTCCTTTGCCCTTTTCGAGGCTTTCTTTGTTCAAAAGAAGAGAAAGATCAACTTCAAGATAAGTTCTCTCTGTACAAAGAAGGTCAAACATAGTTTCATAATATTCCAATCCACCCTTTTCGTTGATCACTGACTTCAAATGTTTCAGATGATTAAGGAGAAAGTTTTTTCTGCTTTGTAAAAGTTCTATGTTTTTTGATTCTATGGGGTCAAATGTTTTTTCTCCCAAAGGAGGATTGAATTTAGGTGTGAGTATCCGGAATGATGATGAATAATGTTGCTCCTTAGATGGGGATATTTCAAACTTTAAAGTGACTATCTCATGAGGAGTGATTTTCACAGTATTTGAAAGTTCCATTGTGGGATTTTCCAGCAAATCTACTTTGAAGATCTTCCCCTTAACTTTTGGGAGCTTTAATGATATTGTTTCATCATAAGGGTTGAAAAAACGAATGACAATTCCATCAGTGCTTTCGGCGATTTTTGTTGCTGTTAACTTCAGATTCCCCAAATTCTCCCCTTCAAGATTCAACAAAGAGAACTCTTCATCGTTTTTACCATCATTTTCATTTATTTTTACGATCACAGGGGGATTATGAAAAATTTGGGTCCATTTTGTGAGATCAGAGCCTCGAATATCTCCCTTACCAACGTAAACCCCTATTTCATGCCTTACTTCTTTCAAACATTGTGCATCAGGGGTGTACATAGCAGGTCCGGCATCACCGATTCTCGTTTTCAAATTGCTCCGTGCTATCCATTCAACTGCTCTTAGAAGAGTCACAAATATGGTTCCACCTCTTACCTCATACTCCGACAATCCCTTTGCCATAACTCCGAATACCTTTGAATCATCTGTAATAGCGATGAAATCCTTCATGGGAAGCGAATATTCTTTTTCGCATTCTCTGGCACCTACCAGTAATCTACGAAGTTTTGAAGGAATTTCTGCGGTGTTATCAATAAGCTCAGGACGAACTACATATTCGAACGGCATTTCAGCAACGATTTTGCCATTCTGAAGTTCCACTGGAAATGCCATCTTCAACCTATGGTCACGAGCAGTATTTTTCACTGTTAGATGGAATTTTATCAATGGAGTTGTATCAAATAGTATTTCATATTGTATTGGCAGTCTTGTTTTTGTCTTTGAACGTTTTCCATCTTCCAGAGATTTTGGGAGATCCAATTGTGTTTCCACTCTAATTTTTGCCATCACAGGGGTTTCATATAAAAGGTAAGCGCTAACCGGGCTTTCTATAGTCGTAAAATTCTCCGAATGCTCTGCTGGAGAGTAATTATACTCATCCCCCGCATCAGCTTCATCATAAAAATAACCGATACCTTTATACCAATGTTGAGAAGATTTGTCATAGATATCAAGGGTCCCATTGGGATTAAGTAAAGCCCTGTAGTATTCATTTTCCCATAGAAATTCTTGTATGCTCTCTTCCTTTTGCGAAATGGGAAACACATTTTGCTTCTCTACAACTTTGTATCCTAATAAGGGAATCTCCGCAAGGTCAATAACACCTTCATCTGTTTCCAGTGGGATAGAAACATGGAAAGGATTTGTATTGAAAGCAACCAATGAATCTTTTGGGAACCTTCCACAAATACGTGAAAGCATGTCTTCAAGCATATCTTTAGAATGTTCAAATAGCTTCCAGTAGCTCTTCTCCATTTGCCTGTGAACTTGATCAATGCACACGCCGGATATATTGTCGTGAGCTTGATTGGCTATAAGTTCTTGCCAGAGTTTTTCAATCTCAGTTTGGGGATAGTAACCGGTTTGATGCCAAACAATGGCTCCAATAGGTTCAAGCAATCTTGTCAACGTATACTCACAAAGATAATTCCAAATTTTCAAGTAAACGCGTGTAGAAAGGGTTCCTGGAAAAACTGAGAGATATCTACCAGAAAGCATTTCCCCATGTAAAACTTGCAGTTCTGGATTAATTTTTTGTACCTCGTCCATATATCTTTCGGGACTTGATTGAAAAACACGATAATCTTCTGCCACGTTTCTCTTCAAAACACTAAGCGGGTCTTCAGGATAAGTATCAAGATCATAACCATTCATGAGAACAACGTTGGGAGTTGTCAAGAATTCCTTCATCTTCTCAACCTCGTTTTTAACTCTAAGTGGGGCTATCTCGGGAAATGCTGTTATTTGCATTAGGTTTCTATAACTGTTTAAGAAATAACTTGCTATTACCTTTGACCCATCAGGACTTTCCCATACGAATTCTGTGCTAACATCATCCTCTGGAAAACAAATGCCTCTCCAGACGAACACGGAATCGATGCCTGCTAACCTATGAATTTGAGGAGCTTGTCCAATTTGTCCAAAATTATCGAGCAACCAGCCAACCTTCATAAAATTACCAAAATCCCTGGCATGTTTATAACCGAATAAAATATTGCGAACTATTGATTCAGGCCCAACAATTCGCCAATCTATTTGAGCCCAATACGGGCCAAAAAAAAGCCTCTTTTCTTTTCCATATTTTTTAAAAAGAGCGATTTTCTTTTCACGTTCATCATTGGGAAGATGCTTAAGATAGTCATTTACCATCAGCATTTGACCATCGAGAACGAATTTATATTCCTTGTTTTCCTGTAACAGCAGAAAAAGCCTTTC
>Ga0190347_1000052_pt1 | contig 32843 bp, 44 predicted proteins | sample 48721356_MG_FD_161652 | JGI IMG/M metagenome (GOLD analysis project Ga0190347, IMG submission 161652) | Hydrothermal vent microbial mat bacterial communities from Southern Trench, Guaymas Basin, Mexico - 4872-13-5-6_MG | ecosystem: Environmental > Aquatic > Marine > Hydrothermal vents >...
CAAATTTAATCCATTTTCAAATTTTTTAGTTATTGATAATTCTTTATAATCTTCTATTTTAGTTAATTCTTTAATCCATTTAATTACTTCTTGTCTTATTCTATTTTCACAATTACACCCATCACTCGGTAATGATATTTCTTTTAGGGTTTTCAATTCACTTATATTCTCTTTTTCTGTCATTCTAAAACCCCTTCAAGATATAATAAAGATTTATTCATTAATTCAACTAAATGGTCTGCATATTCTATATTTTTTTGAATGTGTTGTATTCTATTTTCTGGATTTCCAAAATCCCAGTTTTTTAATTCTTCTTTTGATTTATCTATTAATTCTGATTCTAAAGAAGATTCTAAATTTTTTAACCTACCTAAAGTTTCTCTTAGTCGACCTTCAAAATCAGATACTTGTTGTTGGAGAATTCGCAAGTCCGATTGTTTAGATTCTTCATTCATATTTTTCATACCTCTTCAAAACATTTAATACATCAATTGCAGGATATTTACTAAGTAAAATAAGAGTTATTCTTAATATTTCTTTAATATCCCCAATAGAAACTTCACGAGTATTTTTTTTATTACCTTTTGATTTTTCTCTTTTAGCTATCTCAACTGCAATATCATTCAAATTTATTTTTTTCATTATTATATAACTTAAAGAAGTATATATTGTTTTCTATAGTTCATCATATATATTCAAATGTAATATAATGGTTTAGTGGTTTTAGGATAATAAGGAATATTTAATTCATTAGAATATGTTCTCTTAATATTTAAATACTCTTTTTCCATTCTGGATGATTTTTCAGAATCAAAGTAATAATAGGACATTATTCTTTTTTTTCTTTAAAATAATATTCCCCAAGGTCTAAAATATATTTACCTGTAATTGTTATAAATCCAGTTAATCCAGGATTAGTGGTTGCAGACCAACCAATTATGGCGGGAAGTCCAACTTTGATTAATTCTTTTATTGTTTTCCAATTACCTTTTAACCATCTCCAAAAGGAATACCCTTCAAAACTCATTGCAGGGCTAATTACTCTTTTTTTGGTTACCATAATTATATTATTTTATTAATATACTAAATAATTATATAAATTTATGAAACTAATAATAAATATAAATGAAGAAAATGAGGAATTATATTGGGAATTTATGAGATTAAAAGTAAAATATAAACTTAAAAATCATGCTAAACTTTTAGAGATATTAATTGAAAAGGCTGGATTATGAGGGTAACTACAAGAGTGAATAAATTAAACGAAATTTTAATGGAGGGATATTTATCTTTTAAATATTTTGCGGAGAATATAGTAAAAGAAGTTGAGGGATATAAAGTTGAAATAGCTGACTTTCATCAGGAGTGGATTGATGCTATTTTAAAAAATGATAATGTAGTTATTTCAGCAAGTCGTGGTTCAGGAAAAAGTTTGGTAATGGGGGTATTGTTTCCTTTATATATAGCAACTTATAATTCAAATAAATCTATTTTAATAGTATCTCCTACTGAAGAGCGTTCTTTTGAAATATTACAGAAAATTAGATATGTTATTGAAAATAATTCTTTACTTAAATTTCTAAAACCAGAAAGTGGAACAGGTACTTGGAGTAAACATAAATTAGATACATCAAATCATTGTCAATTTTATTGTAAAGTCTTATCTTCAAATATCAGGGGACATCATGTAGATTATTTATTATTAGATGAATGTGGTGAAATAGGGGATGGAGAAATATTTTTTAGTGCAGTATTACCAACAATTTATACCAAAAATGGAAAATGTGTGGCAATTGGAACACCAACAAGTAATTCAGATTTATTAAATACATTGTCACGTAGAAAGACATTTAAAAGTTTGAGATATCCTGCAATCAAATTAATAAATGGAAAATTAATCCCATTGTGGGAAAAGAAATTTTCTATTAGTAAATTGAATAGAATAAAAAGAACAATGGGTGCATCTAGATTTGAAAGAGAATTTATGTTAAATATAGTTTCAAAAGAAAATCAACCATTTACCCCAGAAATGTTAATGAGTTGTCAAAATGATAAATTAAGATATTTGGAGAATGGAGATATAAATAGGGAATATTTTATTGGAGTTGATTTGGCTTATTCTAAAAAAGGTGATTATACAGTAATTACTGTGTTTGAAATGCAACCAAATGAAGTAATGAGATTGGTTTATATGTTCAGAGTTAGAGGGATGGATATCCCATCACAGGAAAATAAACTAATTGAAATTATGAATAAGTTTCCTCCCAAACGAGTAGTGATAGATATTAGTTTATTTGGTTTAAATATGGTTAATAATCTATCTAGAATGGGTTATCCAATAGAAGGTTTCTCTTTTGGAGGTCGTGGTAAGAGAAGTTTAATTTTATTTACTGCACTTAAAGCATATTCAGATAAAAAGATAGAAATTCCTTATCATGAAAGTGTGAGGGATGGAATTTGTGGGGTAAAGAATTTAGAACGTGAAGCATCTAATATGCAATTAATTGATGGAAGCTTTAAAAGTGTTATGGGACATGATGACATTTTAATAAGCGTGGGTTTGGGGCTTTATGCAGCTTCAAAGTTTAAATCTTGTTTGGTTTATGGGGCTTCTAATTCATCTAATATATATAAAGAAGTCAATAGAAATTATGGGGGAAGAAATTATAAAGAACAAAAAGAAAAATATATTGAGTATCTCCAATCATTACATAGATGAAATTAAGAAAAAATACAAAAAAACTATATTGGGGATTAAATTTAAATTGATAAATTGGAAATGGAGAATTATTTCTGAATTTAAAAATTCAGAAACTTATAAATATTATTATGGTAGTTTAATTTATATTATGTTTACAGGAATTTTAATTAATTCATTTACAAGTTTTTATTTAAATTTTAATTTTACGCTTGAAGGTATTATAGGTTCTGGAGGTATTATGTTTTTAATTCGTTATGAAACCATTGAGTTCATAAGGGATTTAAGAAAGAGATAATTATGCAACCATTGAATAAATTCATATTGGGGGAAGATACAATAAAAGAAATAGATGTTGCAGGTATTTCAAGTACTGTTAAAGATAATAAAATTGATACCAACAGAATTGATTTAAGTCAATTTGAAGCTATTTATATTACAGATGCTTTGGTTAGAAATTCTATTAATGCTTCTGTTTGTTTGTTTGATTATGATTATGAAATAGTAGCTAGTTCACCGAGAGTTAGAAGAGAGACTGAAGAATTTATGAAATTTATTAATTATGATTCTTTAAAATTAGAACTTGCCAAAAATGCATTTATTTATGGTGATGGGTGGCTTGAATTGGTTTATAAAAATAATGAATTTTTGGGGGTGGTTAATTTGAATCCAAAAAGAGTGGATTATAAGAAAGATATGAATGGTAAAATCTTATTAGATAGTAAAGGTAAGATTGAAGGATATACACAAACTATAGGATATGAACAGTCTTCAGATAAAAATTTAAAAGGGAAAGTTGAAATGGTAAATGGAGTTCCTGTTATTATTTTAAAACCAGAACAAATTGCTCATTTTTATTTTGACTCAATAGGGGAAGGTTGGTATGGAATAGGATTAATTGAACCTATATATTCAATTACTTTAGGAAAAAATGAAGCTGAAATGGGATTATCTCATGTAATTAATAAAGTTGGTTTTCCTATAGTTATAAATAAAATAGGTTCACCAGAACATGTTCCAACTCCAGAAATGATTGAGGAAGGTGCTAAAATAGTAAAAGATTTAAATTACAAAACCGAATTAACAGTTCCTTATTATATGGATATTGATACTCTTAAAATTACTAGAATCGAAAAACTCAGAGAATATTTACAATATTTTCTTGAACAACAGATAACAGGTATAGGGATACCAGGAGGAATTGCTACAGGGTCAGGAGAATCAATCAACAGGTCAACATTGGTAACTCAAGTTAAAATGTTTATGAAAATAAATGAATCAAGAAGGAAAAAGCAGGTTAATCAATTTGAAAATACAGTTCTAAAGACTTTAGCCAAATCAAGAGGTTGGAAAGAAATACCTACTATTAAAATAATACCCACTGATTTGGATGATATTTTGAAAGACATCAAAAAAGAAAAAAAAGGTGAAATTGGATAATGGAAATGATATTTTTAGGAACTGGACCAACAACACCAATACGTGGAAATGGAAAAAATTATAGGAGTAATACTTCTCTACTTGTTAAATTAGATGATAAAAATATCTTAATTGATGCTTCTCCTATGATAGTTGAACAATTATTTGAAAATGCTGTTGAGAATATAGATGCAATTTTATTAACTCATAGCAACTATAGTTGTGTAAAAGGAATAAAATATTGTAGTGAAAATTTTAAAGATGTGCCTGTATTTGCTTTAAAACAAACTTTTGATATAATAGATAAATATTATAAAGATTTAAATATTACAAAACATATAATTAAACCAAATAAACTTTTTGATGTATTTGGATTGTCTATTTTACCTATTAAAATAAATCATACCGAATCATTAAACAAGAAAAATCAACCATGTGTGGCTTATAAATTTAATAATAGTTTATATGCTCCAAATATAGAATCAATTCCAAATACATCTCTAAAACATTTTAGTGATTTGGATTATCTAATTTTAGATGCTTCAATGTATTTTAATAAATATATGAAATGTCATTTAAATTTAAGTGATTCTTTAAGGATAGTAAATATATATAAACCTAAGAAAGCAATTTTAACACGTATAGGTCATACTTATCCAGATTATTATAAAGCTGAAAAACAAATAAAGAATTATTGTAACTTAAAAGGATATAATATAAGAGTCAAATTAGCTTATGATGGGCTAGTAATTGGTGAAGAAGTTAAAAAACTCGGGAAAATTTTAGATGAAAAAATATCAATATATCTTAAAGCTCCACTTCCTGAAAAAATATTTAATAATGAGAGAAGATATTTTTTTAGACCAGACAAATTAAAGAAGTTATTAAAAACCAATTTATATCTGGTTGATGATAATTTTTGTTATGGGATTGTGGAACTAGTTAAAATTACTGAAATTAAACCTAAAGAATTAGAACGAATTAAAGAAAAATATGAAAAATTAAAAGAATTAGACATTAAAGAGATTTTTAAGAAATATAAAAAAATATATGCTTATGAAGTTAAAATTATAACAAAATTCCCTAGAAAGAAAACAATTAAAATTAAAGGTGATAAAAATAATTTTAGCAATCCTTTTGAGTTTATAGAAAATAAAATTGAAGAAAAACCAAAAAAAGTTGAAACAAATGTAAAGAATAAAAAAACTGAAACAAAAAACGAGGAAATTAAAATAGATATAGACAAGTTGTTAAAACAAAAAGAGAAAGATTTGAAACATAAATTAGATATATTAGAGTTGAAAAATAAAGAGAGGGAAATGGAAATTATAAACAAAAAAAAGAAATTAATAGATAAATTATTGGAGAAGGTGGAAGATGGAAGTAGTTAATTTATATTATGATAAGGAAAAGACTAAAAAAATAGGAGAGGAGATAGATTTTGGAATTGTAGAAGCAGGAAGAGAAGAAGAACGGATAATTTATATTCAAAATGAATTGCCTTTTAAAATAAATCTAACTTATAAACTTAAAAAAGAAGATAAAATTGAATTAATTTCATCTCCTAATTATTTAGATTCTGAAAGAGGAGGAGAGATTAAATTTAAAATAAAAACAAAACTATTAGAAATGAAACCATTAAGAGACATTATATCTATAAAAGCCAGTTGGATTGTTAGTTAAAAATGATAGAGTACGAAAAAACAGATGACAAAAATATCATCAAGCAAATTGAAATTGTTGAAAATGAAGTTCATATTGATAAGCTGGAAAAGGATATAGCGGAATTAGAAGAAAAATTAAAAAATATGCCAGAAGAGATTATACTTCCCACTGATAAGGTTGAACAAGAGGCAGAATTAAAAAGGAAAAAAGAATTTCTTAAAAAATTAAAGGTATTATAATGGCGGTAACATTTCAAAATGAAGTAGATGTCCCTTATATTTATTTTTATGATGCTTCTGAGGGGACATATGGAAGTAATTTAGCTGGGGCGTCATTTGATTATTTCCCAGATGACGCAGAAGCTGGTGATTATATTTGTTTTGGAATTACAAACAATCAAGGTTATTACCATACATTAAAATTAAATATAGGAACAGCATTAGTGGCAACTTCTATTTCAGTGGTTTGGGAATATACTGATAATCCTTATGGCAATCCAGCGACTTGGAGCGAAATACCAGCTGACAGATTACAAGATTTGTCTAATGGATTTCAAAATGCGGGTGTTCAATATGTAGGATTTAACTTATTTCCGCCAGCAGGAGGAACATTCACAAAACTTTGGGCTTCCGCAAGATATTCTATGCCTATTGGCTATCGTCTATGGATTAGGTGTAGAATAGTGTCGGTTAGCGGACTTACAGAAGGTGGAGCAAATCAAACCACCCCTCCAAAATTTTATGACCAGAAAGCCCATATAACAGGAACAGGTTCATCATTTGATGATTTGGTAACGGCTGACAAATCAGGAACTTTTACTTTAATGTATCCAGAAGCAGCAGCGACAAATCTTAATGTTTTATTTCAACCAAGACCGCAAGAATGGGGGGCAACAAAAATACAATGTGTTATTACAGGATATTCTGCAAGTGGAAATGTTGTCTTGACGGGAAAAGATGAGGCTGATAATGCTATAACAGAAACTATTGCGATAACAGGAAATGGAACATTCACTTCAACAAAAGCATTCAAAACAATAGATAGTGATGGAGTGGATTGCACAGGAACTTATACGATTGAATTAAGACAACCTCGTTGGGGGGTATTTGGAAAATTTGGCAATATGTGGCAATTTTCACAGGTTGTATTATATATTGGTGATGGTTCTACTGCTACTGATATTACCGAAACAGGAGGACATTTAAGATTAGAATATTCTGGACTTCGTTTAAACACAAACGCAACTCTGACCTTAGGAGATAAAGACGCTACTTACGAATATCCGAATGTGCCATTTATGATTGAATGGTATAATTCTGGTGGTCAGAGTGCAGATTATGGTTGGTTGGGTACTGGAATTTATTTACGGGATGTTAATTTATACAATGTTATTTATTGTAATTATGGAAGTTATACAAGATTTCAATTTGTTTCTGCTAACACGACAATTAAAAGATTTTCTGCTCCTAAGGGTTCGTTGTATTATATTTATTTTTCAGATGATGCCGCCAGCGGGACATATTCCGATATTGCTGTTCAACAAATTTATCAATATATGGAAGGACTGCCTGTATGGAGCGACCTTAAATTAAAAGGCGGTGGTATTGCTGGAGGGTTTTTATATGGTAAACCAACTGCCAACACTCCTGATGTCGCTACTCGTTTAGTTAGACCAGAATTTGAAGGCAATACAAGAGATGTTTGTCATTATAGTAGAGGAAATGGAATTGTAATTGTTGACCCCGTTAATCCATTAGTAACCAGCAAATTAGGAGGAAATATGTCTAAGTCAGGATACACTTATCGGATATGGTTATATTATACTTTAAATATTAAAGTAATTGACCAAAACGGAAATGGAATTGAAATGGCTACCGTTACAGTTAAAAACAAAGACGATGATGAACAATTTTCGGTTACCACTGATGGAAATGGAGATATAACACCTCAAGAAGTTCTAACAGCTTTATGGTCTCACGAATATGATGGGGATGGATATAAAAGTTATACTGATGAAGAAAAAACAGATTATAACGATTTTACCTTAGAAATAAAAAAAGCAGGCTACCAAACTTACACAAAGAAATTCACACTTGATAAGAAAATTGACTGGGTTATTAGATTAAAACGAATTTCCATTAATATTGATAGTGAGGTAATATTATGAGATATTTAGAAAGTGAAAATCCATATATAATAGCAAGATTTACAACTGGAGATACTGTAAAGATTAGTATTTATAAATTATCTGATAATTCTAAAATTGTTGATGATGTGGCTATGACTGAAATAGGAACTACAGGGTATTTTAAATATCAATTCAATCCTTCTCCTACATCATTAACAGAATATTTGTATATCGCAAATAATACAATAGAAGAACACGCTGGAAAGATTATATTAGGAGGTTATCCAGATAGTATCAAAGACCAGACAGATAAAATGAATTTCACAGGCACAGATATAAAGGCGACACTGGATGGTGAGGAAGTAACAACAGATTCAGCGAGCAGGATAGCGAGCAGGGCTGATGTATCTGCATTGGCATTAGAAAGTACAGTAACACAATATGAAAATTATAAGGCAACTGGATTTAGTACACATACTCCATTAGATGTAAGAACAGAATTGGAGGGGGAGGGAACAAAATTAACTGCAATAAAAGATAAAACAGACACATTAAATTGGGATGATATAACAAAAATATTGCAAATAGAACAAGGAAAATGGAAAATACAAAATAATCAAATGATTTTTTATGATTCTGATGGAGTTACACCAATACTAACATTTAACTTAAAAGACAAGAATGGAAATTCTACAGAAACAGAAGTCTTTGAAAGAGACCCAGTATGAATACAATAATTACAAGAGGTTTAGGAGGAGAACAATTAATTACTAGAGGTTATGGATATATACAGGAAGATGTTTCTGGTGGTGGAGGGGGTAAAAAAAGGAGAATACATCATCCATCTAAATTATTTAGAGAGGCAAATTGGGAGTTTAAGATTCCTATTTATACAAAAATCAGAGGGGGTTTAAGTAAGGATTATAAAATTTCAGCAAGTATTTTAAATAAAACCATTAAAGAATTAAATTGTATTGGTAGTATTTATAATATTAAATCCCAAAATTTTGAATTAAATTGTAATGTAAAAGGAGGGTATATTGAAAAATATGAGTTATCAACTAAGGTCTATAATCCTTATATATCTTTTATTTTAAGTGATTTGTAGCAATCGAAGTCACTTAAGTGAATATATTTGATATATATACTACAGACTATAAAAAATATATGGTTAAAGAGTATGTTAAAAAGAACTGGACTTTACTAAGTGCAGGTGAAGCAAATGGAAATTATTATAGTCGTGAAGAGCTTTCCAAAGGAGTAAAAAATACTGTATGGGATAAGAATAATCTTTCGATTTTTATGGACCATTCCCCTTATGAAACTGGAACTTGGGTTGGTAGGGTTGAAAATCCTCACATGGAGGGTAATGATTTAAAAGGTGATTTGTATTTTTATGATTTAAATTTAATTAATAAATTAGAAGCTAAAGCGGAATTTGGGATATCCCCAGAGCTTGTTGGAAAAGAAGTTGATGGGAATGTCACAGATATTACATTCCAAAACTTTAGCGTGGTTTTTGAACCAGCATGTAAAACAACTTATCTTAATTCAAAAAATAATGAGAAAGAAATTCTCATTGAACAGGCAATAACGCCTGAAAAAGGATACTTCTATTTTGTAGATTCTGACGGAAATGTATGTCAGAGAAAATTACAGAAAATACAGAATAGGGGATATGTAAATATGGTAGACAAGACTAAATTGGAAGACGAAAAAATAGACGAAACAGAAACGAAAGATGCGAACAAAACCACAGAGACAGTAGAATCCAAAATTGAGTCCATGTTATCCGAAATTTTGGAATCACAAAAATCGATAACCAAAAGGCTTGATGACCTTGAATCCAAAGAAGAACCAGAAACAAAACAGGAAGAAAAGGAAGACAAACCTGAGGGAGATACTGAATCAAAAGATGAGACCGAAGAACCTGAAGAAAAACCTGAAGAAGCTAAGTTATCAGCAGATATGTACGAAGCTTTAAGGGAAGTTAATCCAGACTATGCAGAATTCGTCAGAAATTATGTTAGAGAACATAGTACTGAAGGAACTCTAGTTGAATTAATGGAAAAATCTTCAATTGAATTCAAAGAAAATAGAAAAACTTTGGAGGATGAAGATAAAAAACAGGAACTTCAAGACAACAAAGTAACAGTATCACAACCAGAAGGTGATGAAGAAAAAAAGGAAATTTCATTGAGAGATGTTGACATGGAACTAGCTGAAGCCCTAATGGCACAACAGTCTGGTCTAGCCGCAGGTTCATTATGAGAGCAGATTTAGTTAATGCGGTTCAGGCAGCGTACACACACCAGAGACTTGGAGACTATTTTATATCCCAAAAACTAAATCAAAGGATATTAAATGGCGGAGGGTTCTCTTTATTTAAATTAGACAACCAAGGGACTACAACAACTTATGGTTCTACAAGTGGTGTTGCTACATCAACTCCAGCAACAGCAGGTACAGCAGGAATAACATGGCAAAAAGAGATTATAAGATATGCAGAAGCCTCAAGAATGTTCGACCAAGCAGTAATGCAGAATGTCTATATGGTTAATACAGGAGCTCACGAAGTGATGATTCCTAGAACTAGTAGTCATTTAGACATAGATGTTACCTCAACAGGTGAAGGTGAAAGCAGACATTTTACCGACCAAAGTAATGTTGTTACAACTCCAGTTACAATTGCAAAAACAGATTACTTAAAAGGAGGTATAGCTATATCGAAAGAAACAAACCAGAATACAATGGCTGATAGACTTAGCCTTGCTAGAGAACAGCTGGGTGAAGATATGGCACAAAGAGCCGATGTTGCAACTGCAACAGAACTTCAGGACACAAGTGTAACAAATGTAGTCTATGGAGGTAGTGGTAATTCAAGTGTAGATGGTTTAGCAACAGGAGATGTGATGACTCCAGACTTGACAGTGGATGCAATGGAAAAAATAGAATCCAACAATTTCATCCCTAGAATGTTATTCTTAGGAACACCTCAAATCAAAGCATTTAGAAAAAGCAGTCAATTTATAAATGCAAGTGAATATGGTTCAGATGAAGTTGTTCTTAAAGGAGAAATAGGAAACTATCTTGGCGTAAGAATAATTAAGACAACCAACACACCAGCTTATTCAAGTGGTGCTACAGATATCAATGAAAATACTAAAACTTGGGGTGCAACAGGACATACTTGTATAATGGTGGGAACAAACAAACATAACAAACTTGTTGGTGGTGTAATGGCATGGAAAGAAATGCCATCAATTAATTATGAATACGACTTAGATACTGCATCACATCGTTTCTACAGCGACCAATGTTTCAAAGTAAAGGTTTTAGAACCTAAAGCGATTTGCTTAATTAAAGTATCAGACGCTTAATTTATTTTATTTTTTATTGTATTTTTTTATTTTTATATGTAGTTATGGGTAGTTATTCTTATGTTCAATTTACCGAATTAGTGGAGGGAAAATTAAAACAACATACCTATTATGGATTAAATGAAATTGAGTTTCAAAATTTAAAACATAGATACAAAATTATTAAGTATTCTAAAAATATATAATTATGATAAAAATAGATTATGATTTCAGGAAAGGATATTCACTAGAACAAAAGGATTTTAAAATAGATTATTTGACTAAAAAAGAATTATTAGAATATATAAATCTTCTAAATTCAAAGTGTAGTTATATTTATATTTCACAATATGCAAAATAAATTAAGTGCAAGTGAAATTTCAAATCTTATTTATTATCAAACTTTTAATTTTCCAAAAATAAAACATAAATCTAAATACAAAAGTGGAAATCAATTACATAAAGAATTAGGTTTTACAAATCAAAAAATATATTCAAGATATTACAAAAGACCATATGAAAATGAATTTTGGAGATTAAATGGAATACCTGACCGAATAGACCAAAGGGAAGGAGTAGTGGAAGAATTAAAAACTTACCGCTCTGAAGAAACAAAAGAAAAACAAAGAAAAGCAGGAGAAACTCAAATTAATGTTTATTCATTTCTGACTGGATTATACAAACAAAAACTTTATCTCTACAATACAGTTACAAAAGAATTTGAAGAAATCCAAGAAGGATATTTTGATTATGATAAATTATATTCTGATGTTGAAAAAGCAATTTATTTAAAAAAATCTCACGAAGATGGTAGGTAAAAATAGACCAGTTCATTTATATGGTAAGTTACTTGGTTATTGTTATCAATGTCGATGTCCAAAATGTGGGGCTCGTTTAAATTATAAACCTATTCGGAAAAAAGGAGAGTTGCATGCAAAATTAAAAAGTAATGCAATGAAAACATGTCATATATGCAATTGTAGGTTTAATGTTAAAAATAATCTAATTGGTGAACGTGATATTAAAACTAAATAAATTATTTTAAACAGATTTTGAAAAAGGAACAAACCACAAAAACCACAAATACCGCAAATTTTTGAAACTACCTTATATAGGCTACTTTCATAAAATTGAAGTTTATATGGTTGTTGTGGTTTTAAAGCATTCTGTTGGGGTTATTTGCGATTTTAAAAATCATAAAAACCATAACTTTTTTAATTTATAGTAATTATCCACAAAAACCACAATATAAAATAAAATATGTTATATTAAAAGATTTTATATATAATTATGGTTGGAGTGGGATACAATAAACTAACTTCAGAACAAAGGGATAAAGTTATTGAGATATTGAAAGATGTTAAGGAGAATCCACAATCAGAAATGGAACTCATTGAAAAATATGGATTTAATGATTTGGGTCATGCTTTAGGTTTGATTACAGGTCATGACAAAGAGGGAAATAAATTAGAATTTTTTGAACTTACTGAAGCAGGTAATAATTTTTTAAATGGACGATATGGACAAGGAGAATTGAATATTTCATCAATCAATGGACAATTAGACCCTTTGAATATTGCAAAGGATTATATCGAAAAGAATCCTATAATCTATACCTCTAAAAAAGAAGGTCGTGTATGGTGGGTTTGGAATAATATAGAAAAATTTTGGGAACTTGCAGACGAAACTGATATATTTAATTCATTAAATAATATAACTAATTGGAGTGGGATGGTTCATAATTCAATTAAATCAGCATTGATAGAAAGTTTTAAAATGGTTGGAAGAAGAAAGTTTTATGAACTTAAAGAGCCTAAAAAAACATGGATTCAGTTTGGAGATGAAATAATAGATATAGAAACAGATGAGAGGATAAAACCAACCCCAGAATATTTCATAACTAATAGAATACCTCATAAATTAGGTTCAAGTAAGGAAACTCCTGTTATTGATAGTTTATTAATGGATTGGATGGATGATAACAAAGAAGATGTTATTAAATTGAAAGAAATAATGGCTTATTGCATGCTTAGTGATTATCCTATAAATAGAGCTTTTGCTTTAGTAGGTCGAGGTCGTAATGGTAAAGGGAGATATTTAGCAATGATTGAAAAATTAATAGGAAGAGAAAATACAACAGCAATAGAACTTCATAAATTATCAACTTCTTTTCATGCAGTTAAATTATATAAAAAATTATGTGCAACAACAGGAGAAACAAATCACAAGATAATGGAAGATACTGGGCAATTTAAAGGACTTACAGGTGGGGATATGATTAATGGAGAGTTTAAATACGGAAGTGGTTTTGATTTTAATAATTATGCTAAAATAATTTTAGCTACCAATTCATTACCACCAACTACAGATAAAACAGATGGATTTTATGCGAGATTTATGATTATTGAATTTAAAAAACAATATACTGTAGAGAAAGATGTATTAAAATGTGTGCCAAAAGAAGAATATAATAATCTATGTACTCAATTAATTCCAATTCTTAAAGATTTATTAAATAGGGGTAAATTTACTAATGAAGGAACGATAGAAGAACGAAGAAAGAAATATGAATCTATGAGCAATCCACTTGAAACATTTATAGAAGAAACATTTGATAAAGACCCTAATTCAGAATTTCCTAAATTTAAATTCAATGAATTATTTGAAGCTTATTGTTTAAATAATGGTCATAGAGTTAAAAAATATAGAGAAATAAACACATTGATGAAAAGTGAAGGATATGAAGATATGAGACTTAAATCTTTATATTCAGAGAGTGATAATCCAATTTGGCACTGGATAGGATTAAAATTAAAAGAAAAATAATTATGAGAAAGATAACTTTAGAAGAGCATAAAGAATTTGGGAAATGTTGTAAGAGATTATATAATCTTTTACTGGAATCCAGACAGGAAAAATTTAATAATGCTAAAACAAAAACAGAAGGGAAGAAAATAACATGGCATGAGGAAAAATCAATTAAAGCGATATTAGATTTAAAAAATCATTTGGAAGAAATAATGTTCAAAGATTATCCTGAAACAAAGTTACCGAAATTGGGAAAAGATATCTATTATGGTTCTGAATAGAAATGAGAAAGGAAAATTAACAGAAGTATATAATCAAGTATATTTAGAGTTAAAAGAAAGATACCCGATAGAAATTCCTATCATGAATTTTAATAATATTCTGAAAAAAAGTTTATCCAAAAATAAGAAATATTCTAGAGAAAATTTAAATTATTTGAGAGGTTATTTTAGGAAAAATAAAGTTCTTATATATAATCATTCAACAGGACATTTGAAATGGGCTTAATTAATAATTTTTAAGACATCCTATAAATACTCTAATGTGTTATAAATATATGGCATTAGCACATAGATGGGGTTTCCATAATGGAAAGTTAACTACAAAAGATATTGAGGTAACCGACACATTGATAATTAAAGGAAATATGACTTTTGGTGATGCAGCAACAGATACATTAACTGTTACAGGAACTATAACTGTTGCAGATTCTGCAACATTCAGCAAGGAAGTAACTGCTTTGGGTTTATTTAATACAGCTACAGAATTGACAGAAAGTGGAGCAATACCTGCAAATACATCTTATGTTGAGTTAAATAATTCTACTGCTAAAATTGAAGCAACAATAGCCGCACCAGCCGCAGGGAGATTTCTTGTAATAACCCAAACAGATTCAGGAACAAAAGGTCATACAGTAACTCTTACAGCAGGAACTTATGATGGTTCAAATACAATAGCAACTTTTAATGCAGCCGCAGAAACTTTAGTGTTATATGGAATTAGTGCAACAAGATTTGTAATCGTGGAAAATATTGGTGCTGTGGGATTAAGTTCTTAATAATTTTATTTTAATTAATTATGAGTGAAGATAAAAAACCAGAAATTGAAAATAAAAAAAGGACAATAATAATAGAAACTGATGGAGATTCTATTAGTGTAAAAAAGGAATCTAATACTACTCCACTTGAGATGTGTGAAATTTGTAGACGAATAATAAAAATGATGAAAGGAGATGTTATTTAAATAAAATTAAATAGAATTATGATAACAATAAAAGGTCCAATAAGTATAAAGGCGGGTGAGGAAGTTCCAAAGAAATTGAGAGAAGTTGTATTTAAAACAGCAAATGCAACTAAAACCAAAAAAGAAACCAATATTAAAGAAAAGTCAGAAAAACCAATATATACGAAAGAGAGTCTTGAGAAATTAAGTTTTAATAATTTGAGAAGAATAGGATATAAGCTGAAAGTAAAAGACCGAAATAGAGAAAAATTAATAAGCGAAATCCTAAAAGCACAATCATGCATTTAGTTTGTCTTGTGGAACACTCGATGGGGGATTATGAAAAAATATCTGATTGGTTACATTCAATCCCTCTCAAAGATAAAACTGGAAAAGAGGCACATGCTTGTCCTAGAGAAGTGAGACTTATTGATGTTGTTTTGGATGAATCTTGTGTTGAGGAATTTTTATCTAAATTAAATTTAAAATCAGGTCATATAGACTCAAAGAAAATGGAGTTTATGAAAAGTATGATTCGTAAGATAACACCTCTTGAAAAAGTAGATACTAGTAAGATAAAACCAAATCCATTAAATAATGGAGCTCCAAAACAAACTTTTTCTTATTTTCAGGTATTAGGGTCTATCCCAGATAATAAAAATAAAGATGGGTTGGATTTATTGTAGATGTTATAAATAATATTAAATGACTTATAATAATGGCATTACAAACAATCCCTTCTGGAAATTTTATAATATATGAAGGAACTGCAACAGAATTGGCAACGGTATTAAAGGGAAAATCAAAGTCTCAAGTAGTTGGATTTACTTATAATGGTTCTTCTGGAGTATATTGTTTAATTTTGGGTTTATAGATAGTTTAAATAAAAAGAAATCTAATTAAAGTATGTTGTGTACAGTAAGTGATGTAAGAGATTTTATTAGTTTACCTGCTGATACTATTTCAGATGAACGGATAAATAGTTTAATTAAAAGAGCACAAGTGAAAATAGCAAGAGATTTGTATATTCATATAGAAGAAGAGCGGGTAAGTTATATAGATGAAGAGAAGAGTAATGATATAGATGGTGAGAATCAAACATTATATACAAGATATTATCCTATAGTTGATGCTAATCAAGATGGGGTAGTTGATGAGAATGATGTTCATGTTTATAAATTTGATAAAGATGGGGTCAGGACTGAAGTAACAATATCTTCAATAACAGCAAGTCTTGGAAAAATAGTTTTATCTGAAGTAACTGACTCTGATTATTCTTATCGAATTACTTATTGTAGCATGTATCAAAATATAACCAGTTCTGATTTAAATTTACTTTGTACTTTCCTTACAGCTGGATTTTGTTATTTAAGGGTAAACCCAGAAGTTATAAAACATTTTGACACACTCGATGTAATACGTATGCCAAATCCATCAAAAGAATATATGGACCAATATAAAGAACTTTTAGAATCGGTTAAATCCAGAATGATGAAACGGGTTGAAGATTCAGAAACGACAATATTCACAGATTTAAGACACAATCTTCCAAAAAGAAAGTATAATAATATTTAATATTATGGCAGTAACTATTACAAAAGATGAGGTTGGTAAAACTACTTTAGAGTTTGTGAGGGATGTATTGAGGAATAATCTTACAGATGTGCAATCTCCAGCAAGAGCTGGTTCAGAATGGATTTTTGATTCACATGAAGATGAGATTTATGTTAGGTCAAATTTACCAAGAGTTTATATTGAAGAAACAGAAGAACTAATGGAAAAATTAGCTCCAAAAGTAAAAGGTCCTGTTTATATTACTTTAAATGTTGAAGTTTGGGTGAGTGGTAGTTCGGCTAGAGAAAATAGAAATTCAATAGCCGATGAGATTGGAAAAATCTTAAGTAATAAAGATTCTTCAGATGGAACTACTACAATGAGAGGTAATAATCTAGGTTTTGGGTCAATGACCAAATCAAATGAAGATATGGTACTTGATGATGTGCTTCTTAGAATTAAAAGATTAACTATTAAATTAAGATATTTTGGTTCTTAAGATGTTTAAATTTGAAATAAAGACGAAGGGGTTGGATGATTTTAGACCTTTAGTGCGTAATTTTCCTAAAATGCAAGTTACATTAAGTAAAGAGGTTAGAAAAACTATGGCAAATATCGTTGTGCAAGAATTAAAAAAACAAGTTATACAGTCAGGTAAGGTGGCTACTTGGAGTTTACACGACGATATCTATTCGAGAGAAATCAGTCCTAATGAAACAAGAGTTTATTTTGGAAAACCCCGTAGTGCTTATGGAACTTTTGTAGATATGGGAGCAAAAAATAAAAGACCACCAAATCCAAATATTAGAAAACATGGATATTCAGTAAAAGAGTGGATACAAATAAAGGGAATAAGACCTAAAGCCAATTATCCTAAAGCAAAATATCCTAGAAAGAAACCACCAACAATGAGACAACTTGCTTATGCAATAGCTGGAGGATTGGCATCTAGAAAAAGGGCTGCTACATATATTACTAGAAAAGCATTAAGCAAAGCAGATTCTAAAATTAGAAAAGAGATAGATAGAGAAGTTGATAGGATTCTTGATATATATGGATTCTGAATAAAAAAACATACTATAAATATAAAGAAATATAGTAATTTATGATAATAAAGAAAATAGATGAATATCGTAATAAGTACATAAATAATTCAGATAGCACTATAGGTATTTATGAATTTCCAGGAACTGAAAAAGAAAAATATTTTTCTCTAAAACCTGGTGAAGAAGCAATTATTAAAATAAAAGAGAAGAAAGTTAAAGATGTTGAAATTAAAGAAACAAAGACTTTTGATAAAAAAGACAGACATCCTATAAATACTATAAATAGTAATAAGTAATATGGCAGTAGATGCATGGATGTCTTGGGGATTGCTTTCGATAACACCTATAGGTGGTAGTAATCAAAGTTATGGTGGATATATAGATAGGAAATCTCTTACAATAAAACAAGGTGATAAGGATTTTGATTTAATAGATTTATTAACTGGGGCTACAATAGAAAAACCAAATTCAGAAACTCCATATGAGATTACTTTTGATGGTTATTTTAAGAATTTAAAAACAGATAGTGATGAGGGGATTTTACAATTATTCCATACAGATAGTGCAAATTGGAATTCAGGTACAAATTATTTAACTATAACAAATAGTCGTAATAGGGATAAATTTAGAGTGGTTATTATGTTTGTAGATGATACTTCTATTACTGATGCTGCAGGGGCAGTTCCTATAAGTACAGAAGCTTTAAGATTTATTTTAAGTAATGCAAGATTTGTATCTTGTTCAGACCATTCATTTAGCGATGATGTTTTGAAGGGTACATTTAAATTTAAAGCAGCACCATATACTAGAGCAGGAGTAGGAAACTTTACTATACAAAGTACTGATGGAACTGCAACACAAAGTTTACCAGCATTATCCGCATATACATCTTAATAAGTTATATAAATCTATATAAAGATTAAATATATTTATTTATGCATTTAATATGTTTAGCAGAATCTAGACCACAAACTTATCCAAGATTTAAAGAATGGATAGAAAGACAATCTCATGGACACGGACATCCAATGGTTAGGGAGGTAAAAATTCTTGATATAACGATGAAGGAAAAAGATATGAATTATTGGGCGGCTTTATTGAGAAAAAATGTTAGTTTTTATCAAGACTATACCAGACATGGATTACCTAAATCTAAACTAGAACGAGTGGTAGGTTGGTTATTGAGATTACTTCCTTTGAAGAAACACAATATTGAAATAGATGAAGATTTGGTGGAAAAATTACCTGTCAGTTTTCCTATAGATTTTGGAGATTGGATGTATTTATATCCTATTGGAAAATTGGAAGATAATTATACAAAAGATGGTGTGGAGTTTTTATAATCTATTATTTTTTCAGTTTTGTTATATATATAAATAAAAGTTATATAGTTATGGATATAAAAAAATTCAAAGCTCATCTTGGTGAAAGTATTGAGTATATAATAGATGGAGAAAAATATCAATTTAAACCTTTATCAGTGAATGAATTACCAGAATTGTTAAAAGTGATGGGTAAAACAGCCCCAAAAGAAGGGGAAAATCCAATGGCAAATATAGATGAAGATACTGTTAAAACAATGATTAATTTAATCCGAATAATGGTTAAGAAATCTTACCCTAATCTAGAATATGAACTTATGGAAGAGGAGAAGAAAGAGGCATCAAAAACAGGTGAAGTTCCAAAAGAAAATTATTTAAAACAACTTGTTTCAGAACAAATAGATAATTTTATTCACAGAAACTTTCTTTCTTTAATGGGTGCTTTATTTGAAATAAATATGGGTTCAGCTAAAGTGGATGAAACCAAAGAGAATGTAAAAGAAGTATTTGAAAGACTCAAGGATGGTAAATCAGCCAAGTAGAATTGAGCGACTTAGAGAAGAGATATTGGCTAATAAAAAAGAAATCGAGAGTGATAATATTATTCTTGACATTCATAATGGATTAATGATGAATTATGGTTGGATTTCTCTTGAGGAATTTAAAGAATTACCTATTCCTACTGTGTTAAATTTGCTAAATAAATTAAAAGAACTTTTTGAGAAAAATAGAACATAGTGTTTATACAAAAATAGATACAAATTATGGGTAAAGATGAAGTTAAAAAAATAAGGATTGAATCAGAATTAATAGATAAGAATGTAAAAAAAGATTTAAAAAAAATACATAATGATATTAAAAAATTTGAAGTACCTATTAAAGGAGTGAATAAACAATTAAATCAATTAAATGCAATATCGAATAAAACAAAAAAATATATATCTGGTTTAAATGCTGTAAGTAAAAAACTTAGAGTTTCTATGTATTCTACAGAGAAAATGTTTAAACAAGCAGGAGTTTCTACAAAAAAATTAGGATTTCATTACGAAAATATGGACCAGTTTCAAAAGAAAGCAGGTAAGAATGTAAAAAAATTAGGAGCACAATTCAATACTTTTGGGAAAGTGATGAACATGGATACAGATGCTTTTATAGGATTTATAAAAGCTGGATATAAATTTAGTGGGACAGGACCTGAATTAGCAGCAGGATTTAGAATGGCTACACAAGGATTACATAAATTTAAAATGGAATTTTTATCTGTAATGTTTTTCGGAATGCAGATGCAATCTATAGGAAAGGGATTGTTAGGACCAGCAATGCAAATGTATGGAATAACAGATATGTGGACAGTAATGTTGCAAACTGTAATGATTCCTATAATGAATATTCTTTATCCTATTTTGATGAAATTTATGATGTGGTTAATAAATTTACCTGAAGGGGCTAAATTAGCTATTGGAGCTATTGCGACATTAATGGTAGTGGTAGGTGGATTGATGTTTGGTATTTCTCAATTAGGTTTATTTTTAGGAGCAATACCTGATAAAATTGGTATATTTGCAATTGGGATGAGTAAAATGGCTGGAGCTATTAGACATCCTATTTTGGCTATGAAGGGATTGTATGTTTCTTTTAAAGACTTTCTTATTAAAATGTGGATGAAAGCTAAAGTTGGATTTGGCAGTATATCGAAAGTTTCAGAAAAATCAGGGAAAAGTATGGGTAAATCTTGGAGTAAATCAATGAAAGGAATGATAGCTGGAACAACTACAGGAATTAGAGGGATAATTGCAGCAATGGGACCAATAGGTGTGGCTTTAGCAGTAATAACTGTGGCAGTAACTCTTTTTGCATTAGCATGGAAAGGAAATTGGTTTGGGATTAGACAAAAAACAGGTGAATTTGTAAGATGGTTTTCAGGAGTTTATGATGCATGGATTAAACCTGTATTTTTACATATGGGTACAGGATTGATTATATTGAAGAATGTATTCTTTTTCGTATTAAATAATCTTTCAGGAATCTGGTCATTTACTTGGTTGACTATGCAATCAACAGCATATAGGATTTGGAATATAGTTTTATCTGGGGTAGAAGTATTTATAAATGGATTGACTCTTCCTTTTAAAGCATTATATGGTGCAGTAGGTAGTGTAGGTGCAGCTTTAGGTAAACCTTTACCTGAATTTCCTAGCTTAAATCTTAATAAATATAAAATAAGCACTAAAGAAGTTGATGAAAATCTAAAAAAAGTTGGAGATAATTTAAAAACTAATCTTGTTGATATGAGTAAAAATACTGTTAGTGAAGTAGAAGGATTAAGTAATACTTTAGATAGCTTTACTGGAATTATTGATGAATCTGGAAAAGCAATGATTGAATCAGGCAACCAGATGGATGCTGAATCTGCTAAAAAAGAAAAAAATAAAAGCATAACAGATAGATTAAAAGATAGTTTGGGTGGGCTAAATCAAGGAATTAAGAACATAATTCCAGGAATGAATTTATACAATGATAAAATATATGACAATGATGAAGCAATTAAAACAGCTACAAAAGGATTGGGGGATATGAATAATGTAATAAATAATGATTGGGCTGAATCTATGAATTTTCAGAATACTAAATTAGGAGAAGTAAGTAGTAGTTTTGATAGTGCTACGAGTGCAGTAAATAAATATATTGCTTCTTTAAAAAGAATACCTTCAGGTAAAGCTTCTTCAAGTGGAGGTTCATCTGGTTCTTGGAATATGCCAGAATGGTGGACACCTACAGGAACTGAAGTTATGACCTCAGAGGGAGGAATGACTATGATTCCAGGTTTTCAAAGTGGGGGTATATTTACAAAACCTGTTTTTGGGATGATAGGGGAAAATGGTCCAGAAGCGGTAGTTCCATTAGATAAATTTAAGGGTTTAGGCACAACAATCCATGTTCACAATACTTATAATATATCTGGTGTTTCAAGTAAAGAAGATATTGAGAGAATGATAGAAGAATCAAATACAAAATTAGTAGATGATTTGAAGAGTATGTTAAGATAAGGTAAATATAGGAAAGAATATTAATTATGACAGATAATGAATGTGTGACAGTAAATATTTATAAAGAGGGTACTAAAACTTGGACAGGTTCTACCAAAATAGTAACTATAATAGTGGTGAAAGATGGGCTTGAGGAAAATTTAAATAAAAATGTAATGGCTCTTAGAACACCAGAACCAAACACTCCTGAACCTGAAACCAAAATAAATGACTTGCATTTCCCACCTACACATACTTTTGAAATAACTGGGTATATAAAAGATATACATCAAGTTTTAACCACAAGTGCAGTAACATCAGGTACAGGAAAAACAATTAATTTAGAAACAGGATTGGGATTAAGTGCAGGAGATTCATTAACAATAGCTTCACCAAATTTTGATGTTTCAGAAACAATTATTGTTTCAAGTGTTGGAACAAATAGTATTGTTGCAGATTTAGCAAATGATTATCCAAGCGGTTCTTTAGTTACTCTTGAAGGATTAAACGCACATACTTTAAAAGAAGATTTAATTAAAATATTTAAAGATACTGGGGTAGCAACTTTAGTTTATAGAAATAATCACCAGACTTTTGCATTCAGTAAGATAAATTTTAGAGATGAAAAAACAAAATATTATGTAAAAATGAGTATAATAATAGGGAATGAGTTAATTTGACTTGATATATATACAGAAATAGGTAATAATTATGATTGATAGAAAAGTTAAACTATATTTTAGTAAACAAGGAGATTTATTATTTAGAAATATTAAAGATATTAAATTAGAAGAATTAATAGATTGGTTTGTAAATGTAAAAAAAATAAGTATTGGTGGTGCTGATATTATGGATTATTTAAAGTATAAAAAAGAGGTGAAAGAAGATGGGACAATTGCTTGATGTAAGTTCTGGTGATTTAATCACAGCTCAAAGACAAAATGATATAAATGATTATATAGAACAGGGAACACACGCAATTACTACTTTGGCTCTTGATGCTGGAAGTGGAGAAATAAAAACCACTGGAAATTTTACAGATGGCACAAATTCAGTAACTGCCGCTCAAATGAAAGCCGCTTATGATGGAATTATAGTTCCTCAAGTTGAAACTAAAAGCGGTTCAGATTGTTCAGGAAATGATGGAGATACAAATCGTGTTCTTACATTATCAAACACTCCTAATACTTTATTTTTGGTTAGTGTGGGGGGACAGGTATTATATGAAGGTACTGATTTTACAATTAGTGGAGCTGACATTACATTTTTAAGAAAACTTTGGGATTCTCCAAAGATACTTATACTATATTTCACTTAAATTATGCTAAAGAGAGAATTTATCTGGATTGGAATGATAATAATTTTATTAAGTGGAATTGCTGTTGCAGATTTTTATCCTTATGGAAATATTGTAATGAATAACCAAAATATTACAGGAGCAAATATGATAAATGCTACAATTTATTATGGTAATGGAAGTCAATTAACAGGTATTACTACTTCAGAAGCTAATTCAAGTGAATATTGGGATAATTTAAATACATTTAATATTTCTCAAATGGAAAATTCAAATGGAACTTTAAATATTTTAATCAGTTGGTTGGAAAGTTTATTTATTTCAGATACTGATGAAGGAAATTTAAATGTAAATCGTTCAGATTATTGGGATAATTTAAATTCTTATACAGACATTCCTCATGCAACTCCAAGTAATGGGGATAATACACATTTTAGTTTAGCAGATGAAATCTATGATTGGGTGATTGGATTAAATTACAAAACACTTACTGAAATAGTTACCAGTATTGGTAATTTTTCCGCTTGGGATAAAGATTATTCAGATTTAATAAATAAACCAACCAATCTTACAGAATTTACAGATGATTTAGGAGATAGAGGATATACCCATTTATCTAATTTTACTGATGATATTGGAGTTTCTTCGGATTGGGATGAATTAAGTGATGTGCCAACAGCAACACCTTCAAATGGAGATACAACTCATTTATCCACAGCAGACCAGATTTATGATTGGGTAACTGGACTGGGATATATTACTGATGGAAATACTAATTGGGATAACTCTTATGGGTTTATTACAAATACAGTGAGTGATTTAACCAATTATTATTTAAAAACAGAAACATACAATAAATCTGAAACATATTCTCAAGCCGAAGTTCTTGCATTAAATTCTTCTTGGAATTATACTGTAAATTGTAATACTTCTGGAGTATGTGCGGGGGGAGATGTCGCTTATATGAATTATCAAAATTCTGGGAATATGACCGCAGATAATTATTATGTTGGCTCAAATAGATTAAATTCAAGTCATATTATAGACCACGATGGACATTCCGTAAAAGATACTTTTAATCACATTATAAATCGTGGAGTTGTATCAGAAATAAATATTACTCTTACTGGTGGACTTGGTGTGAGTTGGACTGCAGGAGAAATTTATGATAGTTCAACTGAGAGTTTTATTGAAGTGAATGCGGGAAGTGGAACTCTTACAGATAATCAGGTAAATTATTTAAAATACACAGGAACATCTACTTTAGAATTATCAACAAGTTCAAGTTCAAATGATGAAGTGTTAGTAGCAAGTTTTGCCACTATCGACGGAATGATTGCAGGATATAGAAAAACAGATTTACTGGATACTTCATTATCAAGTACTCAAAGAGGATTAAGAACAGCGTTTCCAAATAGAATAATTGAAGGAATGAGTGTTTATGAAGATACAGATGGAACATATTCTCTTGATGTTATAATGGATGCTGGAAAAATGATTAAAGATGGAATTGAAGAAATGAATCCAACAACCATATACTCAAGAACACTTCCTTTAATGAGATTATTTCATTCAGGTGGAAATTGGACTAAAGACAGTAATGCTGAAATAGATACTACTTATTATGACAATGGCACTGATTTGGTAAATATTCCTTCAAATAAATGGGTAAAATCATATTTTGTATATGCACATAATGAATTAGGTTGGGTTTATCCGACAAGTTATTATAATTCAAAAGCACAGGCTGAGGCAAGTTCATTATCTCCAATTCCTCCTGGATTATCGATGACCCCAAAATTAACAGCAGTAATTTATCAACAAGGAGATACTGATTTTAGTAATGCAGTTTGGCAGGATATTAGACCGGGAATAAGTGAAGAAAGTTTTAATATAGTAACTGACCACGGGGCATTATCAGGACTTTCTGATGATGACCACCCACAATATTTATTGAAAGATGGAAATAGAGAATTAACTGGAAATTGGGCAACAGGAGATTACAATATAACAACTACAAATGGATATTATACTGGGAAAACTTTATGGAATAATATTCAAAACAAATTCATAACAGCAGTTGACAATAGTTATATTTATATGGATGGAACAACAGCAACTTTAAATGAAACTAAATTAAATAACACTATAACTGATTTAGACACAGACACAAATTGTTCAGCAGACCAGTCTTGTGCTAATGTTCTTTATACTACAGATGAATATCTTGGAGGGTTGTCTTGTTCTGATGCTCAAATACCAAAATGGAATAATACTGCTTCTGCTTGGGAATGCGAAGATGATGAAACAGGAGCAGGGGGGACAGTAACAGGTTCAGGAACAACAGGAAAAATAACAAAATGGACTTCTGGTTCAGCAGTGGGGGATTCAATAATTACTGAATCAGGAACAAATATAACTGTAGCAGGGAAGATACATGCAGATGACTGGACAAATGTTTCAATAACAGAAAGTCAGGTTAGCGATGCAGATTGGTGGGATGAAGATGGAGATATTAATGCAGATGAAATAAGTGAAAGTAAAATCAATTTTGTAACTACCTGTTCTGCTGGGGAGTTTTATAGATTAAATGGAAATGACTTAGAATGCACTACACCAACAGATACAAATGCAAATACAATCTGTTCAGGGACTACAACTTATTTAGATGGTGAGGGAAATTGTGATGATATTTCAAATGTTTATCAACCTTTAGAAGCCACATTAACTGATATAGCAGATGGAACAATAAATGAAAATCTTGTAAACACAGCAAATCCTTGGGAAGATAATGAGGTATCTGATACTCTTACTTGTTCTAATTTAGTTTCTGGCTCGGCAGTTGTGGATATTTCTACTGAAACAAACCTTGCTGTTGGAAATGGAATAACCCTTACAGATGATACTCTTTCTGTAGTGGGGGGAACAGCAATAACTGCAGATTCAGGAGGAGTGAGTGTAACACCAGATTCAATAGGAGACACACAACTTACTTATAATACAGGACAACATTTAACTACTACAAGTGATGTAACTTTTCAGAATGTAACTACAAATAATCTCAACTCAATAAATTGCATCACCTTTGATTCTGGTGGGAAAATTTGTAGCAATTAGAATTATGGTAAATAAAAAATGGCTGATGGTTTCGGCAATGGTCTTAATTGCTTTAGGAAGTATAACTTTAATAGTTCAACCTCAGGAATTTTCAATAGTTTTAAATGATGGTTCAATTAAAGCAAAATACTCTGAAGGAATTTTAAAAGCATACTCTGGAAAATATTTAGCATTTGAGGATTATCTTAATATATACTATTGGAATGGTAAAGGATATACCACAATGTATCGGGCAAGAGGGACTAAATTTTCTAATCTCTCTTATTACAAAGAGGGAGATACAACTTATTTAAAACAAACTATTTATTATTCAAAAGGAAATTTAACAAGACATTTTAAAATTACTGAATATCAAATAAAAGAGAGTTTTGACTGGTCTCCAAAAGATAAGAATTTAAGAGTTTATTTTTTATGGACTTACGGAAATTTAGATAAGATAGAAGAAAAACAGGTTTATTTAGACCGAAATAAAAAAGAGAGGGAGGCGGTAATGGATTTTGAGATAACAAACAATTGGGAGAGAGAAATAAATAATTTAGTTAGAGTGGAAAGATTTAAAAATGGTAAATTAAAACTTAGGACAAAAGTTTTTCAGGGAAATGCCTCTTTTGACCCAGAGATTGTTTTACAGAAACCTTTAAAAGATACCTTTAAAGAACTTAAAGAAGGGGAAATTAAATCAACCAGAAATTTAAAATACATTTCAAAAATAGCAAATGAAAAAGTTTTAATAGAAAAATCAAAACCTGAAATGAAATTAGAGAAGTGGGGAAATGAGACTTTTGTAAAGGTTGCCAGAAAAAGTGTTTCTTATTCACAAGGAAGTTTGGTTAATGATACAAATTTACATGTTTTTGGAAAACGATTGTCAAATTCAAAAGTAAAATTCACTAATCATAAAGAAGAAGTTCATATTTATAGTTTAGAGGAAGGAATGGAATATGAAGTAATTTTAAAAGAAAAACCAGAGTCTAATAAAATTGAAATGGAAATTGAATCACAAGACCTTAAATTTTATTATCAACCCACTTTAAATCAGGAGAAACAAGAAAAGGGTTTAACCTGCAATGAAACTGACTGTTGGGATAAGAATGGAACTAATATTATTCATAGACCAATTAATGTCGTTGGAAGTTATGCGGTTTATCACAAGAGCAAATCAGGAGATTATTCAAAGATGGGAGGAAAAAACTATATGGTTGGAAAAGCATTTCACATTTACAGACCAAAAATAATAGATTCCAAAGGAAATTGGATTTGGGGAGAATTAAGTATAGATGAGAAAAAAGGAATTCTAACAATAGAAATTGACCAGAATTTCTTGGATAATGCTATTTATCCTGTGAATGTAGACCCGACTTTTGGGTATGAGACAATTGGAAGTAGTTATCAATATATACATAATTATATTTATGGCTCAAAATTTTTAGGAGCTTCAGGAACAATTGATAGTGTATCAGCTGTTTGTCGTGCCTATTCTTATAAGGTAAAATACAAGGTCGGGGTATATTTACACAGTGATTCGAGTAAGGTTTGTGAATCCTCTGTTGAGATGCCTACAGGATGGAACGATTATAAGTTTCATACTTTCAATATTACTGGTTCGCCATCAATATCAGCAGTTGATTATGTTTTAGTTGTTGGAGGAATAGATTATTATACCTCCTATCATGCTTGGACTACATATGACAGTGGTGACACAAATCAGGGACATTATAAAGATATTACTTTTCCTACTTTTCCAGACCCCGCAAGTTTTTCTCATAATAACAACAAATTCTCTATCTACTGCACCTATACAACAGGAGGAGGAGACACAACACCACCAACATCAAATCACCCTTCAGACGCAAGTTATACCCAAAACTCAGCCCAAACAATAGGTTGGATACTTCAAGATGAAACTTCTCCAGGATATTATTATGTAAAAAGAAACGGAACTATTCAAAACAGTTCAACTTCTTGGACAAATAACACAAACTTAAATATCTGGGTGAACACTTCAACTGTCGGAGATAATTGGAATTACACAATTTATTTTAATGATTCTGCGGGGAATGAGGGAACTCCTGATACTGTTTTTATAAATATAACTTCAGCAGGGGGGGATACTTGTTCTTGTCCTGGATTAAATAATAATTGGGAAATAGACCTTTCAGATAATTGTAATATTACATCAGATTGTAATCTTGGAACTGGAAAATTAAATTTTACAGGAAGTGGAAATTGTTACTGTAATGCTACAATTAATACAACAAATATGAGTCCTCCTCCAGATTCAAGCGGAACTCTTTGGATTCAATCTAATTGTATTATAAGTATAAGTTAATTATGTCAATTTACGAAGCAAAATATGGAATAGGAAGATATGATATGAGTTATTATGATAATCTAAATCCTGCAGAAACAATAGAAATATCAGAACAATCTTACACAATTACATCTTCAGAACAATCTTACACAATTACATCTTCAGAAACTGAAAGAATTGAAGAAACTTAGTATTTAATAGAAATATAATTAATTATGACGGAATTTGAAATTGGGGATACAATTAAAATTCAAGCAATAACTAAAGATTATGCTGGTACTACAGTAGATGTAGATACAATTACTATTGAGATTTATAATGAGAATGATGAATTAATTCTAAATGCAACAGATATGACTAAATCAGCAACGGGAACTTATTATTATGAGTGGGATTCTACAGGTAATTCAGAGGGATATTATTATTACTACATTAAAGGAACAGATGGAACAGCTAAATTTAAATCTAAAGGAACATTTATTCTTACAGATGGCTAATTATATATAATTAGATTAATTATGGCAAGTAAAAAAATCTATTTAATTGGATTAATTACAGTCCTACTCTTCTCTTCAGGCACAGCATATTTTATATATAATAGTGATTTTGGAGATGTTAAGTTTAGAATAGACAAAGATTCTACAAAAATTTATTATTTAGATAATGGAAGATGGAGAATAGGGGGAGAAGAAATTAACTCTCTTTGGTCTGGAACTTCAAAATTAAACAGAAAACTTTCAGAATTAAAATTAATTGATAAAATAGGAGAAAACAATAAAACTTGGACAAGATATAGAATTACAAAATATATTAGAGGACCAACCATAATAGATGAATATTTCTTTGATGGGTCAATAAACAATATAGAACTTGTTCCAAGATACCACAAAATTACAATTTTAAATGCAAGTAATTTTATATATCAATATGAAGTAAAAAAATTAGGTTATCAGGGAGAAACTAAATTTTTAAAAGGAATTTACTCAATGAGTTTCAATCATAACATAAAAGTAGAATGGAGTAAGGGAAATTATTACTCTAAAATTTACAAATATAAAGGAAAAGATGAGGGAAAACTAATAATTAGATATAAGATTACTTCTGATAATGTTACTTTTTATAACAGACTTTTTGACCCTTCTGAAAATTCTACAACAACTCTTTATTTAGACGGATTAAGTTCTGATAGATACTACGAATTAGGTACTGTAGCTGAACTTAAAGCACAAGTTACAGCAGAAAATTGTGAATATGAGAATGAAGGATTAATTCTTTGCACAAAAATGAATAACAAATATTCAGATGGAGAAAACAGAACATTAATTAAAGATTATTCAGGAGAAGAAAACAATGGAACTTTTTATGGAGAGAATTTTAATGATGGCACAATCAATGGGGCAAATTGGGTTTCAGGAAAAAAAGGGGATTATGCTTTAAGGTTCAATAAGTCTAATGAGATAACAACGACATTAAATTTAGATTATATAGAGAAAGGAAATTTTACAGCATGTGCATGGGCTAAATCTCTTTCAACAGGTTCTAATACAATATTAGGAAATAAATATGATGTAGGGGTTAGTGGAAAAGGATTTGCCATGTTCTTCTGTTGTGGTCAAATAAAAGTAAATTATAATAATGATTATACAATAGCAGGTTATTCGCTTGATAAATGGTATTATATTTGTATGGTTAGAAATAGTCCTCAGTTAGAAGTATATATAGACGGTGTTCTTGAAAGTAATCTTACCAGAACTAATAATATTTCTTCTGGACTTAATTTGAAAATAGGTAATGAATATAAAAATGGATTTGAGAGAGCATTAAATGGAACAATAGATTCAGTAAGAATCTGGAATCGTTCCTTAAATATAACTGAAATTCAACAAGAAATGAACTCAACCAGACCTGCAAATCCAAATAGACTTGTAGGGGATTGGGAATTTGAAAAGGGAGAGGGAACTACTGCTTATGATACTCACAATATAGCAAAAGGAAAATATGAAGGTGGAGTTTATTTTGATGGGGTTGATGATTATATAGTTAAATCTGACGGGAATGCTATACCCTTTTCAGGGGAGGCAACATTTAGTGCTTGGGTATATCCAATATCAGCGATGTCAAATAATAATGTATTTAATAATGGTAGAGGTTATGGATTAAAAATGCATTATGGTAATTATGCCTTATTTATTGGTGATTCAGATGAAATAATAGTTGCTCCAACGGACGCTGTATTAAATGAATGGGCATTACTAACAGGGGTATATAATGGAACAGATTATTTATTTTATGTAAATGGAGAATATATTGGAAGCTCAACTCAAACAGCGCCAGTGCCTAGTGATTACAGAGGGTTTGTTATATCGAGGAGAGATAAAACTAATGGTGGAAGTTATTGGAACGGCACAATAGATTCAGTAAAAATATGGAATAGAAGTTTAACTGCAAGTGAGATAAATAATTTATATAATGATGAGAGAGAAACATATATTAATTTAACCACAAATACTATTGAGAATCAAACTTTTTATCTAAACTTTAATAAATATGATGAGATTCAAAGTGCCTATATAGACCTAACTGGATATGAAAATCCAAATTATCCTCTTAACACTAAAATTTATGTAAATGATACTTTGGTTGATTCAATTTCAAGTCAATTAATTGGAAAATATAAAGATTCTAATATAACTTATTTTAATGATTCTACTACTGAAAAAAGTTTGAATTTTAGTGGGGCTGGGATTAAAACAATATATGTTAAACTTGAAAAAGGTGCAAGTATTTCTTCAGCCACTTTGAAAATAAATGGTTCAAGAACTTGGGAAAAATTAGATGAAGAAACTTATACAAATTATACAGGATACCCACTTAGGACAAAAGAGAATAGTTATGATGAAAATATAAATTCTAATGGATATTATGAATGTCCTTATGATGGTGATGATTATTTTGCGGGTTATTTATATCAATATTATAATTTATCTGCATTAAATTATAATATATCTAAAATAAGGATAAAAAATAAATGGTATTTAAATGCTTATAATTATAAAGGAAATGCACACTCAAGAATTAAATATTATTATTATAATTATACCTCTGGTGGTTATGTTCTTACATATGACCATTATTGTCCTGGGGGGGTTCCTGTATTAACGATGAGTGGGACAGATACTTCAGAAGATATTATAGATTTATCTTCAGTTTATAATCAAACGAATTTATTTACTACTCGACATTATTTTGAAGCTTATGCATCTACATCAGTAAGTTATCCATATAGTAAAGTGAGAGACTATGAAGAATGGTTGGATTTATATATTTTACCTCATCAGGTTTATGTGGATTCTACTCAAGATGGAAATAAAGAATGGGATACTGCAGATTCATTAGGAGATGAACAAATTATAGATTTAAATTCTTCTCAAATTGAGTTATGGCTGGTAAATTGTACTTCAGATGATGGGATATATTGTAATCTTCCAATACAAATATTTTCAAATAGTTCAGGTATTATAAATGTATATAATTTATCAATTATAAGTTCTACGAATATAAGTATATCTACAAGAGACCTAAATGCAACAGTAATTAATAATTATCTCAACTCTCAATCAAATGGTTTTCACAATGTACCAATTAAAATAAGCTCGGAGAGTAATACAACAATTCAGGTAGATAACATAAACATTACTTATTTTGGGAGTGATAATATAAGTGTAACTGCTCATTTTGATGGAGATGGGACTTATTCTGCCAGTAATGATACTCATATAATTAAGACAGTATATAGTAGATTTAATCATTCAGTAGAACCTAATTATGGTTATCTTGAATTTACACCAAATAGCCCTACAAGTCAGAATATA
>Ga0190347_1000055_pt1 | contig 31780 bp, 35 predicted proteins | sample 48721356_MG_FD_161652 | JGI IMG/M metagenome (GOLD analysis project Ga0190347, IMG submission 161652) | Hydrothermal vent microbial mat bacterial communities from Southern Trench, Guaymas Basin, Mexico - 4872-13-5-6_MG | ecosystem: Environmental > Aquatic > Marine > Hydrothermal vents >...
TACTCTTGATTTTAGGGTATTCAGCTGCAGCCCTAGCCAGAGCCAAGTTAAGGTCTTTAGTTTCCTTAGACTCATAGGGGTCGTCTACTACTCTAGCTAAAGCTGCATCAATTTTAACCTCCAGTTTTTGTAAGGCTCTTAAAATATCTTCCATTATTACTTTCCATTTGAATCATCATCTGTAACAATTCCCAACATAGCACAATATTGATACCTTTTTAAATAAGTTATAGCAGCTCCATATCTTTGTAATTTGTTCTGGTTTTTGCCATCTTCATTAACTATTAAAGGTATTCTGCTTTGTATATAAGCACCACAATAATGGCAAACCCTAGTTTCTAATATTAAAAAATCTTTATTTAAAGAATCTACAAATTGAATAACAAATAAGCCATATTTAGATAATATAGGCCTAGAAACCATAACTACTTCAGAAAAATCAGCATATTTATAATTAAATCCCTTGGCATTTTTCAGAACAACAGGTAACTCAGCCTGCATTTTTGCTAAAGAATTATACAAAATTACTCTTCGTTCTTCCTCATTCAAACCAGCCAATGCTCTCACCCTTTCCAGCTTAATACTCTTAGAAGAATTATCACCCGCGTTATTCTCTTTTTCCATAACTCATTCCTTGACTTAATTGTATAACATATGATAACATATGATAATATATGATAATATATTTATAGGAAAGGGTCAATATGCGTAAACTATTATTAGTTTTAGCGATTGGTTTATTTTTTGTGGGTTTAGAGGCTAACAAGAAGAATAGGAGGTCGCCTGTAGTTACTAATAACAGGAAGAGAGTTGTACAGCAGCAAGGTAATGTTCAAAAAAGCGAATTAAGGAGGGCTATAGATGAGGTTTACAATGTTGAGTTTAGGTTTGAAGGTGAAGAAAAGAAGCCGCAGCCGGTACAGACACCTGTCAATCAAGAGATCATTAGGCGACAGATAAAAGAAGATCTAGATGAGATTAAAAACAGGGTTATAAACTATTTACATGACATAAACAAGGTCTCACAAGAAATTAATAGCTCCGTAAATTTGTTTCATGGGTATTTAGATAAGATAGAGTTAGTATTAAAGAAACAAGAAGATCAATCTCAAAAGATTGCTGAGCTTGCCGGCATAGTAAATAGGCTTAAAAAAGATAGTTATGTTTTAGAGAAAGGTTTTTTTGAAAAAACTGGCAGTAAATTAGATTCTGTCTCCACAAGAAAGGTTATCAAGGGAACATTGATAGGATTATCTATAATGGCTGCTATATTTATCATCCATGGAGCTATCAAACAGGTAAATAAAAGTTCATTTATAACTATTTAAGGAGAAAACATGAACGAAAAAACAAAAGCTGCGCTGACTATTTCAATTACTAAAAATGATAGAAGATATATCTTTTTAATGGATGTAGGATCTCCTATAGGGGAAGCTTATGATGCGGCCCATGAAATTCTTCAGGAAATTATTGAAATATCTAAAAAAGCTGCTGAAGAAGCCAAAAGAGCAAAAGAGGAGAACAAAAAAGAAAATGACAAAAATAGCTAATGTATTCGAATATAAAAAAGAACTTCCATCCCTAAGAGAAAATATATTTGATTACTTAAACAACCAAAAAATCTCTATAAGAAAACTTTCTCCTGATTTAGGTATTTCTTATGCCACATTACTAAGATTTTTACATGGTAAAGGAATTTCTTATAAGACATATATATTAATAACCAATTATATGAAGGAGGCTACATGAAAAACCTTGTTTTATTCTTGCTTTTGTTGGTCCCATTTACTATTTGTTATGATGGTCCAGGTGACGACGAAGGTTATGACTGGACAATAACAACGCCAACAGGCTACTAGCACATCCTCAAGAGGTTCTATAGGTTCAAAGGCAGGAATAAATCTCCTGCCTTTTTTTATACCCTGTTGACATTGTATATATATGTGTTAACATGTGTATAGATGTTAATAGTTTAATCCTTAATTGGGGGGTCTAATTATGAAAAAGCAGAATAAATTTAAAGAGCTTAAGATACAAAAAGTTGGTAAGAGTTTAAAAATAACTTTTGATGATAAAATCACTAAAGTTATTAAATTCAAAAAAAATAAGGATGTTCAAATCTTTATCTGTGATCCTGGGCTAGAAGAAAATAAAGAAACTAAATATAAATTGAATAATATTGATGTTTTTGTATGCCATCCTAATGATATACTTCCTAATTCAAATATAGATCCAAATGATATGGAAAACTATTTAGTAGATATAGGTCATGAGTTTGATCTGGTTTTTGATGGTTTAGCGCAAACAAGTATGGATTGGTATGATTTAGGTTAATTATGTCATCCAACTACTTTAAACCCTTTAAGGTCATCATCTTCTACTTTGACTTCTTCGTTGTAAAACTTTTTAATCTTCCTTAAAGAGTTTATTGCGGGAGCAGAGTTACGAGCCATGACAGCTTTAGTAAGCTTTAACATTTCCTTACGATATTCCGGAGACTCCATCAACGCCTTCATACCTCTACCTAGACGAAGATTTTTTAATAAACTATGCGCTACTAACCCCTTGATACCATACGCACTCCAGATTAACCCTTTCTTCAGAAGATCAGTAAACATGCTATCTTCCTCTAGACCTGTAACCTTATTTATCATTCTGTTTAAAAACGGAGTAGCCTCATCTATCGACCTCAAAACCTCTGCTTCCTTGTACTTATTAAATAACTCAGGACTTTTTTCCTTATAGGAGGATACAATGCTATCAAAATACTTCTCAGCTTTGTTTACTACATGCCTAATAGCCGGATTTTTGTCTACCTTCAACTTCGTTTTAAGATTACTTAAATCTCGCTTGAACTCTATTACCTCATCTAATCCTATAGAACCTTTATCTAAAGCATTATCTAAATCTCTGCCAAACCTCCTTAGCACATCTTTATGCGGCATCTTCCTGTATCCTCTGTTGGCTACATCTACAATATTATTCGCTAAAGATGTACCTTTTTTAACTAATGAGCCTGTTACAGGATCAACTTTAGTACCCAATTCTTCTACTTCTTGAAAAAGTTTATCGTATACAGGCTTTATTGATTTAACATTTATAAAAGGAGTTGTTAAAAATGTTGCGATTTTTAATGTTCTTGCTTTTTCTTCTGGGAGGAATAGCTTACCTAGGTTATATGCAGTATTTGCTAGCGCCGATGTCGTTACTGCTCTTCCTATACCTCCTGAAGAAAATGATCCCACATCTTTAAAAAACTCACCTATCCCTTCCTCTAAAGGTGTTTGAGGCTCTAAATACCCCTTAGACCATTTCTTCGTATATTCCCTCAAACCCTCAGGAGAAAATTGCGCAGATTTTTCAGATACCTGCCCCAGAAGCTCTCCTATCACATCTCGCGCATTAGAACCCTTAAAACTCTCTAAATACTGAAAAGGACTAAATGTCTCCCTTACATCTTTAGCCCCTCCAGAAAGAAAAGATATTGCCCCAGGTATAGCTCCTAACGCCCCTTCCCCTAATCTGCTTAAATATTGTAAAACTTGCCTGGTTAAACCAGAGGAAAAATTCTCTTCCATTATTTCTCCTTCTTATACCTATCTATAGTATCACTATATGCTATCACCCAATCCTTACCAGTTGATATCAACTTCAAACCTTTATCATTCTCTACTATAGTTCCTCTTCCTAGCTTCTTAGCAGATTCAGGCGTAGGCATATTACCAGTCTTACTTAAAATAGTATTTATTCTATCCCGGGTCTCCTTATAAAGCTTATTCTGATAAGGCCTTAACCTAGTTGCTATCTTCTCCTCTAAATCTATAGGTGGAATACCTTTATTCTCCCTAATAATTTCATTCATGATCTTTTGCTTCTTTATCTTAACCTTAGCCATAGCAGCCATATCTTGCAATATAGCTTCTTTACCTTCATCAGATTGATATAAAGAAGGATAAGATTTCATGATCTGTTGAGCGTCCCATTGTGTAGGCCTTGCTCCAAACGTATCTTTTAAACTTCGTAGATACCTAACACTATTCTGTTCAAAAAGGAGCATAGGATCTGTTTTAAATGCTTGTTTTTGCTGCTCAGTTAAATGCAACCCATATTCTTTACCTAACCACGAAGCAGCCGCATCTAAAAGAACATTGTAAAATGCACCAACTCTTCCCCCTAATCTGCCTTTCTTAACCATATCCAACTGCGTTTTAATGTTCTGTAAATCATCAGCCGCATCAGCAGCAGCCTTACTAATCCTAGTCCTAAACTCCCTAGTATCCCTTAAAGCCATCTGCTTTTCTTGTAATTCTTCTCTCTTTTGCTGAAGACCAAGATTAGCTAATTGTAATTGCATCTGAGGAGATAAACGTGGCTGCATTATACTTTTTGCTAGCGCAGTTTGTTCTGTTGATAATTCTTTTTGTTGTTCTGGAGGTAACTCAGCTTGCTGTTCTGCAGGTATCTCCCTTGCTGGTGGTTGCTCAGCTTGAGGAGGTTGTTCTTGAGGAGCTCCACCAAGAAGAGATTGTAATGCTTGACCTAAACCTTCTCTTTCTGCTCCTGCAAGATAGTTTTTTATCACTAGCTCTTGAAGCTTAGGAGAAAGCATGGAAATCTGAAGAGATTCTTGAGGCGCTAAACCTAAAGCAGATAATCCTGTTACCTGCTTCATTAAATCTTGCCTCTCTCTCATTTGTTGTAATTTATCTTGCAATAAAGCATTTAACCCTTCGCCTACATTTGCTCCTAATAAATAACCTATAGACGAAGTTCTTCTATTAGGCTGCAATAATAATGCTTCTAACCCTCTCATAACCCTCTCCCCGCCATTAATAATGATAACAACGACCTTAAAGTTCCAGGTTGACTTAATACACCTTGTATAAATCCAGGTTGACCAGCTTCATAATAAGGAGTAGATCTCCTAGCTAAACCCATAGTAACCATATTTTGCAATAAAGGTAAACTCCTTAAACCATACTCAGATCTCATCTGCGCTAATTGCGATTCTAAATCAGATGCAGCTCTTCCTAAAGCACTCTTAAAAGACGAAGATCCTTGAGCATTTAAAGCAGAAAACCTTTCAGCTAATGATGGTATAGTCTCTTCCCTAAACTTTGTACGCGCTATATTCTCATATGGAGAAAAATCAAAAGATAAATTCCTTAAACCTGACATGCCCATGTTTAACAAATCATTCAAAGCTGATTCCTGCTCCGGCGTATAATAAGGAATCTCTCCTTGTCTTGTTGGGCTACCAGTTAAAAATTGCCTACCTTTTCTAGAAGAAAATAAACCTCCAGCTAAAGCTCCTGCAGCAAGTAATGGAAATAATGCCATCTATTTCTCCTTAAAATTTTAAATATTCTAAAACAATATAAACCTTACTATAAGAGGTCATATCTTTGCCAGTCTTCACATAAACATTCGTATTATCTACATATAATTCCACTATGTCTGCAGTAGTAGAAGAAGAATAAGGCAACGGAATATATTTTAAATTAGCTTGATCAGTAGCAGCTCCATATATGCGCGTAAATATAAAAGAAGATGTAACATTGATATTATGAGCAACAGATTTAGTCGTATTATTAGGTAACTCTCCAAAATCTATAACTTTTCTGTATACCTGCCGAGGAGATGGTGTCGTAGTAGATGTAGATTTAAGAGAAGGATCACTAAAATATTGCTGACCACAAACATATTCAGACGTATTATATATACCCGTATCTTTGCTGTTTACAGCTAATGCCACAAGGTTCATGTTCTGATATAAACGAATAAATAACTCCCTTAAAACAGGACTCTTAATACCCGATGTAGCCTCAGTAATATCCCAAACTTGAGTAGTACCTAAAAACATACCTTCTTCGTTCATCACAATACTCCCGTAGGTTGAGTATAAAGAATCAAACCCTCTAACTCAAAGTCTGAATCAACTACGCTCTCTTCCCTCATTTGTACATCAGAAAAATAAAACCTTAATTGTATAAACTCTCCTTCACTATAAAAATAAACAGGATGCCAAAAACGATCCTGCATAGTCTCCATCATGTCATCATAAGGATAAGTATCCAACACAGATGCCCCTAAATTAACATCCGGAACTATAGTGCTTACATTCGAACCATTAGGTATACAATCCACCGTTATCTTGCCACTATCCGTTCTACTAACACAAAATAATACCTTCTCTAAAAAAAACTTATTACCACGAGCAATATATGGATTCCATTGCTTCGTCCATATTTTTATATTAGAAACTCTTGATATATACCAATTTGAAGCGTTACCAGTAAAATCAACATACCACCAAAGATCTTGGTCATATATATTAAGAGTATTACCATCTACTACATTTACTTTATAAATTGAAGGAGCATTAAAGTTAGGATCTAAGGTATTTATTTTTATATAATCTCCATCTTTAATATTATGCTCTTTTATTTGTAAGGTTACTCTTCCCTCTACTACAGTTGCACTTCGATCAACATAATTGACTACTAATAAATGTTCATTTGTAGTTTTGTCAGGATCTATGATAAATACAAACCCTTCCTGATTACCAGCTATAACAGATCGATATTGTTGATATACCACTCCTTCTGTCCATTTAAAATCTAATTCATTCCAAGATTCAGACATGTCTTGCCAGATATAATCTTTAGACTGCTCTAAATAACCAAAAGTGGTAATACTGTCATCATTAAATGCCCAAGTACCATTATTGTAATTGAAAACAAGAACTCTGTCGGGATAAACAGAATTAGAATAATTACTAGCTGAAGGAAAAGTCCAATAAACCATCTCCGTATAATAATCTCTTATACCAGCTACCCTTTTCACTCCTTCTTCTTTATTGACTAATTTAAATACTTCGTCTGGTATTTTTGTATCTATTCTTTCTACATTGACACCACTACAAGCATGAACGCCTGTTGTTCCTATAGTTAAAACTACTTTATCAAATGGTACAGAAGAGAATGTACCTTCTGATCCTAGTTCAGTATTAATCTTTTGCCATATAAAAGGAAGCATATGGTTAGCTGTATAGACTAATTCCCATGTGCTTCGTTCAAAATATACTATTAATCTATCTTTGATGAATGCTACTGAGATTATTTCTTCTTTTGTTGGAGCATCTATATAACCACCCCCTGTTGCACCAGCTTCACCTGGCTCATAAAAAGCAGATGTTGCATGAGGACTACCATTATGTGAATATCTACATCTATTTACAAAGCTATGATTAACTCCTCCGTTGGATTCTACTGTATTAAGTAAGATTAACCTATTCTTAAATGGGATTATTATTCTTGCTGTTATTATTTCGTTGCCTGCAGCTACAAGATATGCCGGTCTAAAATTATTCCAATTAGTGCCATCAAAATAAACCATATAATCAGAAGTATTAAAATTTGTAGCAAATAAAGATACATCATCTGACGCTGAACCTCTCCAATTACAAGTCCAAAAAAAATCGCTGTTAGAGCCTGTAAAAGGCGTTGCTGTATACGAATTTATCCAATAGGCGCCAGTATATTTATATATAAATTGAGTGTCAAAAGCATATGCAGTTTGATCGTTTATTGAATTATTTTCATAAAGAGCTAAACCCATTACAGGTTCAGCAGGGTAAAAATAAACATCAGTACTAGGAGCGCTGTTACTAATAGTAACCGCACCAGTAGCGGTATTATAGGTTCCGTTCCCGATTCCAAAAACTTGAAGATTAGCCAATCCACTAGTACTAACAGAATAAACATTTTCATCAACAGAAAATTGCTGTCCAACTTTATAGATATTACCCGGAACAGTTCCTGAAAAGTTTCCGCTTCCATCAGTAGTCCCTATTTTTATTCTTAATCTAGAATATAAAGGTTTAAGGATTTCGTTGGATGTATTACCTGTGTATCTAGAACCAAACCTTTTTTTTATTTTACCCCTAAAAATGTAGGCATTTTCTAATTTCTCATAAGCATCATCAGGTATTTGCCATGGAGGAAGATCTCTTTCCAAACCTATTTCTAAGGGAGCTATAAGGAAACGATCTGTTGCCATTTTATACTCCTATGGCTAAATAATATACTCCTGCTGTACCAGATGAACCAGAAATTCTATGAATAGAAACTGTTACTTTATGAGTAGATGTATCATCCCAAGAGTTAAAAAATAAACTACATGATTGATTGGTTATCGATCCATGTAAACTAACATTAATAGACAATAAGGTAGTTATTGAAGGTATTCCTGTTCCATGAGCAATATTTATTAGACCATTTCCACCATAAGCTATTCCACCTTGATAACCCCATTTCATGATAAGACCACAAGGAAGCCTACACCATCCTGGATTAGTTAAATCAGCAGTAGTGATATCATATTCATCTCCGTTGTCATGTTTTCTTACAAATAGTGATGGTTCTGGTGGGATTTTACTATTAGTTTTCACAAAAATAGCACATTCATTTACAGCTGTAGAAGGAGATGATGTTTGGTTTTGTAATGTTAAATATTTATGTTTCCCTTTATCTGCTGATGCAAAATCTACATGTTGAAGCTCAAGAAATTGTTTTAATTGAACGAAGTTTTCTTTAATTTCTGCTTGAGATTCAGAGATTTTATCTGTAGGGTTTGGAATTTCTTTATATGCCATCTTAAAAATCTCCTATTTTATTTGTTGGAGATGTTTGTCCATCATATATTGTTGCTGCTCTTTGTTGCGATAATTGAGAAATTGTTCGTCTTAAGACTAAAATTTCTTGCCTATGAAGTTCTGGAAAAATAAGATTTAAACTATTTTGGTCCATTCTTTCTTCGAATATTTTTTTAGCTGCTCCGTAGGCTATATATTGCCACCACTGAGCTAAATCAGGATTATCACCATTTTCTAGCAATATAGTAGGCCTTCTGTAAGCTTGTATTTCTACTTTATAAACTTTATCTGGTACTGGCCGAAGAATAAATTGTCCACCATGAGCAAGTAATGCTGTAGGCTTAGAAACTTTTATCGGTTCATATTGAGCATATACTTCTTCGTTTATTCCAGGACAATTAGAAAAATCAATATCAAAAGAACCTGTTTTATAGTCTATTGATCCAAAAACTGTATCTCCTTCTAATTGGCCTTGACCATTGTCATAAACTACTATTTTTTCTCCGGTAAGACCTACTGATGATATATATAAAGATTTTTGTAATATAGGCTTATACTCTAAAGTTCCAGAAAAATGGCTTTGTGTTCCTGTTCCTGTTCCTATTGTCTCTTTATAGTTTTGTGGTGGATAATAATTATAAAATTGTTGTTTAGAATTAAATAATGTTGCTACACGACCACCTATTATTAATGGTCCAGTAAACATACTGTAGATGTTTTTAATATTATAAAGATCACTATTAGGATCATCTGAATTTTCGTAAATATCTTTGTATGGCTGCGTATAAAAAATCAATGTTGTTTGCAAAATATCAAGTTTAAGTTCTTGAGGAATATCATAAAGGACAAAAGTATTGATGTAATCATCTAATTGAGCATCTGTAATTTGGCTAGTTGAAGGCGCTTTAATAAGTCGTCGTATTTTTTTCCTGATATTTTCCAATGTAGGAAGATTGGTAGAATCAGCCATGATTTCTCCTATTTTTTAGCATATTCGACTGTAAGAATATCTTTTTGTGGCTGTAATTCGTCTTCTCCGCTAAAATCTAGACTATGAAAACCAAATCTTCTTATTTTTCTTCCTATCTTTGTCGAATATTTCCCTGAGTCATCTTTTATATATTTATGAACAGGATACCAGCCTTCTGTATTAAGATGTTTTGCTACGCCATAAGGAATAGTATATTGTTCTCCGTCTACTAATGTATATTCTTGAACTTCTTCGTCTTTATATTTTCTATAAAAGAAATTGAGGGTTCCACCTGGTATTTCATAAAACTTAAAGATACCACGAACCATTTGCTTATCTCTATCTCTCTGATACTGCAATGATTTTTCTTTTTCTAACTGTCTAGTTGTTTTAGTAGAGACTTTTTTATTTTCAGCCATAAAAACTCCATAATTTATATAAGGCCCGGTTATCCGGGCCTACTTATTAAACATTAAAAGACTTACCTACCATCCAGTAAATGGTATCACTTGATGCTCCGCAAGGATCACCTTCGTTGTTACCACTGGATTCTAAACTAAGGTATATTCCACCAAAATTCTCTGTTGCAAAATCTGTAGTACCACCTGCTTCTACACCCATAGGTGTAACCGTTGCTGGAGTAAATGCTACAGCTGTTGTTGCAGGGAACGCAAATGTTGTATAACCAGTAGTATCTATATCAACAGTAATAGTGTTATTTGTCGTGTCTATAGCTACTATTTTTCCGACCTGACCATTAATTTCGGTCATACCATAAGCAGAAGGAACATTGAATCTTACATAACCACCTACTTCGTAATCATGAGTTACTGTAAGAGTGACTACAGCCTGCGATGCTTTGGTTATAGCAGATATATACCTCGTCTTTGGATAAAACTCTCCTTGGAAGTTCAGCACCCTATAAGAGCCCGTTGTACCTGCTACACCTAGTTGAGACATATATGACAATTCAAATGTCTTAGCACTAGGGTTGCAATTACCAATAGTAAAGTCTATACCACCTAATTGTTGAGCGTTTGTTACATTTATCAATCTAACGATTGCGTTATTTTGAAGTTTATTATTCCAGGCGGAGACTGTTACTACTGGTGTTGCTGCTGTAGATATAGCTGTAATGGTGCTATAAAGAGCTCCTATAGCTGAGTCTTTAGACATATCTATTTTGGATATACCTCCGAATGTTTTGGAGTTATATCCTACGCCTACTGTTGATACTGATAATGCTTGTGAAGCTGCAGCATGGTAATAAACTAGGGTATCAGTGGAATCAAGGCCGTCCATCCAAAACCATTCAACAGCATCCCATTGGGTTGAACCTGTAATATTTGTGTAATTTATTACTTTAACCCAATCGAAATCGCTTCTAATTCTTATGTTTTTTGTGTAGCCAGTGCCCACAAAGCTTCCTTGTTGGATAATTGTTCCGTTCATATCAAACTCCTTAAATTATTTTAATGTTGAACGAAGTTTAATAACCCATGCATCGTTTGTAATGACAGGCACTTCAGCGAACTTATATCCTACGGAAGCATTGAGGGCTAATGGACCATCATAGATAGGAGGCCTATATATAAATTGAGCACTATATCCATCTTGTAATATGGCAGCATATGAATCCATACCTACGCAAATGATATCGTAAATATCATTGCCTAAAAGAGAAGAGCTTGGAGTTTTAGCACCAGCTGAAGATACTAAAAATCTTAGATTACCTATAGCACCCCATTCTGATCTAAGTGCTTTCATAGGGGATGGATATTGATTAACCTGCGTAAAACCTGCTACGGAATCCAATGTTCCTACTAAATCTGTATGAGCATAAGCAAAGAAAGCATCTCTTACTGGAGCTGTACCAAACTTATCTTCACCTTCAATGCTATCTGTAATAGTTCTAGCATCTGCAGACAGAAGAGTTTTGACAACTGTATCTACGTCAGCTCTTGTTATTTCTGTAGGGTTATCGCCGTTTACACCGCCTACGCAATGGATGACTGTAGCTGTAGCTAGTAATCTATCGCGTGTAAGTTGGTCTTCTGTTTGTCTTAGAGAAATACCTAAGACTCGAGCTGCTTCATTAAGAACTGGGTCTTGAGATTGGAGCGTTACTTGTTCATTAAGTTGTATATATTGACCATAAAAGTCTATTGTTGCGTCGATATCAACAGCGCTTAACGTTTCTGCTGGGGGTGTTTCGCCTGTATTTCCAAGAGGAACGACAGCAGGATTAAGTCTGTTATATCTACGCATTCTTATAGTTGTACCACCATTTTTAGGCATACGTTTTAAAGTTGCAGCTGTTTTATGGATTAAGTAAGGAGTTGGGATTGAAAGAAGTTTATAGCTGAAACTTAACTGTACTGGTGGTGGTAGAATTGTTGTTGTAGTAATAGCCATATTTTTTCCTTAAAAATAGTTAACAAAAACTACCTTCAAGCCGGACGAAAGCTTACAATACGTCCATGGTTGGCGAGACCAATACAGCCGTAGAGATGCGAACCTCTATTTACGCACTAGATAGATAATATCAAAAAAAGACATAATTATCTATTTTGAGCAGCTTCTATCATTTCTTTATATAATTTTCGCTTTAAATCTTCGGTAAGACCATTTGCAAAAGCATTGGCGTAGGAGAGTGGTGATGAGCCTGTTGCTGGTTTAGGTTTAGCGTTATTTTTGGAGATAAGTTCTTTTTCTTGATTAGAAGTATTCATTCTTTTAATGAATTCATAAGCGGTAACAGCTTTTGAATAAATATCTTTTGTATCATTGATTGTTTTAGCTATTTCAGGGAAATTTTCTTTAAGTTTATCTATATTTTCTTTTGTAACAACAGCATCAAAGTCTGGATATTGCATTTTTAGTTTTGTTTCTACTAAAGTTACTTGTGCTTGTTGTTTATATTGTTGTAATTCTTGTTCGATTTTTTTTATTTCCTGAGAGACTTTTTTTAGGTGTTTACCTTCGACAACATCTTCTTCGCCAATATCAATATCTTCGTTGTAATTTTCTGCTACTTTTTTAGCTTGTTGTTCCTGTAACATTTTTTCATATGCAGCTAATTTTGCATATGCTTCATCTCTTTCTTTTTCGAGTTTTTCTTTAGCTTCCCTTAAAGCCTTAAAATTTTTTGCTTGAGGAGATTCTTCTGGGTTTTGCGCTTCTATTTGCTCTTGTTGATTTTCTTGTAAATTTTCTGTTTGTTCTAAAGTTGTTTGTTCTATTTCTTCGATATTTTTCTGTTCGTCCATAAATCTCCTTTAAGATTCTTCGTTATTTAATTTTTTAGCTAATTTAAGGAGGGTACCATTTTTAAAATCTAAAACAAACTTTAATAGTGCTTTTTCGTATGGATCTAAATATAAAGCATTATCCATAAGCAGTAAACATATATCTCTAGCTGGTATACACCATAAAAACTCTATTTTTTTATCTTTATAATGATATTTATAAACTGTTTGATCGTATGTTGGAGTGGGGCAGCTTTCTCTAGTTATAAAATAATTACGTATTACGTTTTTTAATAATCTATCTTTGAATGTTAGAACAGTTATATAAAAATCTTTATTAGGAAACTTTTTCAAGCCTTTATTAATAGCAATATTAATCTCGTTTTCGTATTTTTCTAACTGCCATTCTGCTTGTTCGTGTGGGATGAACTTTTCTTCTTTTCGTAGTAGTTCTAGAGATACTTCCCCTAGTGTTTTTTTCTTTTTTTTCTTCGTTTCCATGAATATATTTTTTAAAAAATTTAGACAGAAAAGAGATAATAGCTAACACTATTTACCTTTCCTCTTTTTCTTTTTATTCTTCTTCTTATTTTTCATTTCTTTGAGATTTTTTTTCACTTTTGACAATCCTGCTTCGTTGAGAGCTATTGCTATTGCTTGTTTTCTACTTTTAACTTTCTTTTTAGATTTACCTATATTGAGGGTTTTATTTTTGAATTCTCTCATTACGAGTTCAACAGCTTTTTGTTTTTGTTTTTTTGTCTTAGGTTTTCTTTCAGGCATTTTATTTCCTTTAAGTTAAGGGCGGGAAAACCCGCCCAATTGGAGAGAAAGAAAAACTACCGAGGTTTATCTTCTTTACGTTGTTTATCTATACCAGAAATAGAATCTCCTTCATAGCTTGTTCCATAAACTTCTTCTTCTGGATAATTTTTAATAATTACGTTCTGTGGAAGATTTGCAGCATTTGAGTAATCATGGTTAATCATATTGCTGTAATTATCTGAGTAGTGTCTTTTTTTCTTTTTCTTGGCCATCTCATACTCCTAAAGATTTAACAGACACTGAGGACTATCCTCAAGTTGAAGACTCCACCGCGGCTTCTTCAACCCTATCTGTTTTAGGTTCTTTTTTATCAGTTTCATTTTTAATTATTTTAGAGAGTGTAATAAGTTTCTGTAAATGAGAAATATCTATATCATCTATTTCTTTAAGAGATTTGACTAGGTTTAACAAGCCTTGCTGCTGATCTTTAACAGCTTCTGCTTTACGTTCATAGGCCAATGCTTGATTTTCTCTAACTCTACTCATTCTTTCTATACCTAATCCTTCATCAGCTATAGCTCTAGCATTAGCTAGTTTAGTTGTAGCTATTTGCTCTTGCATTTCTAATTGTTGCCTATATTTCTCGATTCTAGCAGCTTCTTCTTTCTGCGCTTCTATGAACTTTTTAAGCTCGTTTTTATTTTGTATATTAGCTGCGTCTATTATTACATCATCCGGGATAGGTATACCTATTTCTCTTAAATGTAATAATTGGGCAAATTGTACCTGTCTTTGCGTAGAAGTATTAACACCTTCTTCGATTACAGCATCGTATTTACCAAAAAGCTTATTATAGAACTGCTGGGAAGGTTTTTGCTCTATTATTCTCTCAACCTTACCAGGAGTAAAATTTTGCTGAATTACGTTTATTAACAACTTTCCCAGCAGTTTTTGCGACAGGTCGAGTTGGTCAAATAGGGATTGAAGAGTTGTAAGGCCAGCGCCTTGTCGCAACATGGAGAGGATGCCTGCCTTATCATCCATAGCTGATCCGAGCAATTCTTCGTTAACACCAGAGATTTCTTGTACTTCTCGTGCCAACATCTCGGATAGCTGAAACATAGAGGGTGATATCGATGGCGGAATAATTCTTTCTACATCTGACATTTGCGCATCTTCTTTTAATGCTAAACCTCTTCCTTGTCCAGTTAAGAAAATATCTTTTGGATTAACTAAAGCATTTTCTTTATATTTCCATCCTGAATTAATTTGCGACTCTAAAATATCTAATTCTATAGCCTTCCTGCGATTATACAGATATTGTGCATCTCTTAATCCTCTAACAACACCTTGTATTCTCATAGAGAAATCTGCAAGATCAGGTCTATAATACCCAAAAACAGGAATAAAAGGATATTGATCAATGCTTAGAGGGTTGAGGCCATTATACATAACATGACCTTCAACAACGATAGCTACTTTTATTGTAGGTATTTGCTGCTTTACAACAGTTACTTGTGGATACATAGCAAGAAATTGGTTCAATTGGTCATCTTTTTTAGAATTCCATTCAAAAGTTTCTCCTGTTTGTGTATCCACAAGCAAAGTTTGTTTTCTAAAGTCTCTGTAATAGAATTCGTCGTAGGTTAATAGATTTTTGAAGTTGGCAGCCATAGCTTCAGGCATGTACTGGAATTTATCGTCTTTATCGAAGGTATTAAATTGTTCTATTTCTTCTTTTTTATCTGGAAGGAGAGATATGCATTCTTTTTTGGATAAATAGCTACGTTTCCATATAGCATTACAATCTGATAAATCTTCTTTCTTAAAAAATGGATCGATAAGAAAGCTGTTATATGAACAATGATCGAGGAACAAGTTACCTGAAATAGGATCATCTGTGTAATCGATCCAGAGTTGTAAAAGAGATAAGCCTGTAATAAGAGCATCGTTAAAAGCTTTAGATATTGTTTCTAGCATTTGGTTTTGCTGTATTATCCAGAAAATGATCTTTGAGAACTGGTCTGCTGTTTCTTGGTCGCCATTTTCTACTGGGACTACGACAATAGATTTTCTATTTCTTCGTTGATATCCGGAGATCATGTTAATGATTCTACGAATTCTATTAAAGCTGAACTGTTTCTTAAAAGAAGCTGGAAGGTTATTATAAAGTTGTTTATAAACTGTTTGATCTCCAGCTTCGAATCTTGCATCAAGGTCTGCTTCGGCCCAATAAGATTGATTTAAAGATATGGCATCTTTATAGAAATCAGACATATATTTTAAGATATCATTATCATCTCCGTGCCAGTTTGGTTCAATAAAGCCGGCCATATTTTCTCCTAAATAGTTATAATAGCAGCAATTATTGGCCCTATTATACAAGTAATTACTGCAGTTATTATTGTTGATACTGCTATTAAATTTGAGTTACTTTCTACTTTTTCGCTATCTATTTTTCTCATTAGATTCATTAAATGGATAATTTTAAAATATTCATCTTCGGTTATTTTATCTTCGATATTTTGTGGTATTTGATAAGAAGTAATTATTGGTGATTCAGGAGGTGTTCCTTCGAGAGTTTCCATACTATTATCAGCAGAAAATGTCTGTATATTATGCTGTACCCTAGTACCTAGTTTAATAATTGCAAGTGCAGCAATAATCACACCTTTCCCGTAGCATAGAATATTAATCTTTTCTTGGAGTTGTTTATGTCTGTTATATAATTCTATAGACAGAAAAGTAGCAATATCGTAATAGTCGTACAGGCTGAAATATCTATCGTAGTCTCTTTTTCTAAAATTGAAATTAGGAAAGAGTTCAAATCTTTCTGTTGGGTTATTTTTTTTGATTTTATCTTTGACTGTTTTGATTTTTTTCTTAGCGTCTTTGAACCAATTTTTTTCGTCTGTAGGTCCTACAACGATAAAAGTATAGGGTTTAGCTACCCTGTAATAAGACAGCATAAAAAAGAAGAATATGATAAAGAATGTTATTATATATCTAACAACAAAATTTGCATTCATAAGCTATCTCCACTTTATGTAGTATCAAAAGTTTACAGCATTTGGTCAATAATCTCGGAAAAAAGGAGGAAGTTCTTTTTCTCCGTATAAAGCTTCTCTATAATTTCTTTCTATTTCTTCTGCTGACAAACCATCTCTTATTCTTGGTAGAGATAAACAGAGGTATCGGAAGGCGTCGCTGAAATGAGAAGAGCTATCATGAAGGGGAATACCTTTATAAATATTTCGTTTAGAGTCATATTCTTGTCTATATGATTCTAGTGCTGTAATAAGAGGTTTACATTTTTCTTCGTCTATCCATGTTTTAGGCAGGGTTGATCTAACAGTTTCTATACCGTCTTCTATTGGTAGATTAGGGGCTACTGTAAATCTTATTCCTAGTTGTCTTGCTTTTTCTAGTCTTGAGACGCCGGTTCCTAATTCTCGTACTTTTATATCATGGGGAGCTATATGTTTTCCGTAATTGTAGGGTAGAGCGGAGAGTTTTTTGACGTAAAATTCTAAGCCTTGGCCTGTATTTTCGTAGCAATCTATTATTCTCAGAGTTGTTCCTATTGTTTGGAAGAAGATTATTGATGTGGCATCTCTTACACCAAGGTCCCAAGCTGTGTGGACGAGGAAGGCTGGTTCCCAAGGAACTTTTGTTATTTGGTTATTAAGTCTCATTTGGTCTAAATATCTTGTGTAGTAAGCGCCTTCTACTCCTCGGTCAAAAGAGGTGTAATATTCTTGGCGTATAAGATCTTCGGACATGAGGCCTTCTGCTTTTTCTTTTTCTATAACATCAAAGGAGATATGTTGAGTATCGTCTAGTGTTAGTTTGGAGCAGAACCAATCTTCAGAATTAGAAGCTATTTGATAGAGTTCATAGAGATGATTACGTCTACCTCGAGGGGTAGATTCGAATATAGCAAAACCTTTATTAGCAACTAATATTGGTCTAAGAAACTGATAAGCTTTAGGATCTTGTAGAGCATACTCTGAAAACACGCATCCTATAGGGTTTGTGCCAACTATAGAATCTATGTTATCTGATCCTATGAGTTGTATTAGGGATCCGTTTATGAGGATGATTTTCATTTCTTGAGTGTTGGAGGATTCTATTAATTTTTGGGGGATGAAGTCTCTGAATCTTACTCCGTCATTTGTCATGGAGTCCCAAATTACTTTTTTAGCTTGGGAATATGTTGGGAATATGTAATAATAAACGCCTACTTTTTGGAGGGCTTGTCGAATGATTATATTCCAGCAAAGGAGATCTTTACCAGCGCGTCTTGGCCAAACCATTAAAATACGTCTGTACCCCTGATTCTCCAGAGCGTCTATTATCTCTTTTTGATAATCCCGGGGCTTGAACTTGTTTAAATAAATCTTTTTTTCCATCGATTACTTTAAAATGGCATAAAAAACATTCTTTTATTTTTTTTGCTTTTTCTGGTGTTTGTTCGAATTTCAAGCCGCATTCACATTGTAGGAGAAGATTACCATTGGGTAATGTACCTAATACTGTTAGTTTATTTTGAATGTTACGTGGTTTCTTTTGTGTTCTTTTCTTTGTTCTTTTCTGGAGCATTTTACGCATTTTTTATATTTTAACCTTTTCATAAAGTTATAACTGGCTTCTGATATTTCTCCGCAGGCTAAACATTTTATCTTAAAGTGCCAATGATTTTTATTAGGGCGTTTAAATTTTTCGAGTATTATAACATCTCCGAACTGCATTCCTGGTTCTAGTTTATACCTTTTTTTTATTGGTTCCTCCGGAAGAAAGAACTCGTCTGCGCTTATTACTCTCATTCTTTTCTCCTACTTTTTCGATGACTACTGTTACGTTTTTGTTATCTTCTATATCGGCTTTATATTTTGCGCGCAGTTTAAGAGCTTCTCTCCATGAATCTAGGTAAAATGGTAGGACGAACATGGAGCCTCGCGTATTGAGTTTATCTTTAAGCATGCCTATTTCTCTGCGAGTACCTAGAACCATTCTTGCGAACGTAACAGCTTCTTCGAACTTCTTTGATAAAAACATTCCCTTTTGGGCTTTACTGTAGGTTAAGCCTTTTTTTATTAGGAATTCCTCAAAGAGGAGAGCATCTGGTTTTTCTTGCAGCCATTGAATTAGCTCTTCAGCTAGCCTATCGAACTGAGCTTCTTTGTATGGTATACCTCGATACATGACGTATTCATTTTCGTCGAGGTGAGACTTTTGGTGTGGAGGCATTGTGAATGAGATTGGAGAAGTTAGCTCGATGTGGCGCCAAGATCCCTCTAATACTTTATGTTTTTTACCGTCTTTTCCTTTGATGGTGACAACCTTGCTAGACTTTTTTTCTTTTATGACGCTCATAGACGACCTTTCCGATTGTTAGGTTTAGTTTAGCACATCTGGAAGCGTTATTCAAGGAGTTTCTTAAAGAAGTCGAGGAATTCTTTTTTAGGTTCTTTTTTACGGTGTTGTTGGATTTTGGCGTGGGTTTGGGCGGCCAGTTGTTCTTGGGATTTTCTAATTTCTTTTTGGGTTTCTACGAAGTTTTCCTTGTTAAGCAATCTAGGATTAACTTCGTTGAGTATGTTGCTTATATGGGAAGGATTATTGCTTAAAAAAGAAGAATTGTTGTTTTTTTGTGGAGAAATATCTTGCGTCTTGAGCTTAGAAAATCTTTCTTTGTACTCATAGAATTCTTCTTTACTAAAAGAAACGTATTTATTTAATTTTTTTTCTCTAGTGACAGTTTGTTTATTCGAAGCGTTACGTACAGGCAGACTACTCCTGTGGTTCTTGTGTAGTAATTCGTAAGCTTTTGCGACGAAGTAGTCATCTTTGCCATAAATACATTCAAGCTTCGTAGATATACCTACGAACTTACTCTCCTTCATACTAGCATACGTTATATTTTTATAATTATTATATATATTTAAATTAATTAGGGGGAAAAACATGCATAGAATCTTGGTTATGGAGGGTAGCTGCTTTCTTAATTCTTTAAGGTATTCGGGGTATTTTCTGAGTGACTTAATGTAAGATATGAACTTGTCTGTTAGTAGATATAGGTTAGGCTTAGAAACGAAGATTTTTGCATCATAGTCAACTTTATTCCAGCCTTGATAGAATCTTTTAATGAAACCTTTCTTCTCTAAGGCTACTGTCGCTAGATGAACAGTTCTCGTATGATATTCACTCTTCTCAGCTAACCACTTCTTCGTTACATAACACTTTCTCTTACGAGACGTCATCAAAGACATCAAGAGATTTAATACCTCCGTCTCTCTCTTTTTTAACCCCCCTACGAAAATTTGACTTTTAAGATTTCTTTTTGTATACTTCATAACCCTGTGAGAATTTGACTTTTGAAATTTCTTTTTATTAAACATTATGTTCGCGGGCATTTTGTTTTTATTCATTTTTTTTCCCATTTAAAAGGGTTTGACATTTCAAAAGTCTTTGGCGTGTATTTTTTCATAATTTGCGTCCCTTTAAAATTATGAAAAAATATGTAAAAGATGAGGAGCTTATATTAGACAACTAATATAAGCTCTTTTCTTTTTTTTTGAAGAGTGTTTGACATTTTTTTTGTCAAATTTATTCTCTTTATCGTTGTAATGCTTTTTTTCATTGTGGCCCGTTTTTCTTTTTTAATAAACCTACAACAAAAATCAAAGGCTGCGTACCTTTTTTATGCGTGGCCTTTTTTCATATTGATATAAATCCCTCAGAATCTTCCTTTTAAGATATATGGACATAGATATTTTTCGAGCCTTGCAGTAATCCTTAAACCTCTTATGAAACTCCTCTGATACCCATACACCTATTCTCTTCATAATTTTCCTTAGTAAAGATCCTTTTAAAACTACTAACTCTTATAAGTTATAACCTTTCTATATATATTCAAAATATGTATGTTTTTTTTAACTCAAAGGATATAAAATGGCTAGAAGCAAAAAAGCTAAAGCTATAGGCGTAGAAGAACCTTTCGTTAACGTTTTCCCTGAACCAATAATTTCCCAAAGAAACCCCGGAACCAACGATAGATCTGAAGTTGGTACCTTGTGGGTCAATATCTCAACTAAAGACGCTTATATTTTAACCTCCGTCGCAAGTTCTTCAGCTACATGGAAAAAAATTACCTAAAAGGAGTATTATCATGGCTTCAATTAGAGTAGGATACGAAGACGTAAAAACCTTAAACTATTCATCAATAACAAATTCTTATAAGGCCGTAGGATCTCCTATACAAAACTTCTGCAGAATCCTCATCATCCAAAACCTTACAGATAAAATCATGATGTTCTCCTTCGACGGTAGCCACGACCACCTACCACTAAACGCAGAATCTTCCATAGTCCTAGACCTCACAGCTAATAAAAACTCCGATAGAGGATTCTTCTTCCCTAACGGACAACCCCTCTACGTCAAATATGTAGACGGAGCTCCTACCAAAAACGCCGTTTACCTTACAGCCCTTTATGGCGAATAGGAGGTCATTATGTCTCAAATATTTACTAAAGGAACTACCGGAGGATCAGGAGGAACAGAATTCCTCGATACCCAATTTAGAATAAAAGACGACGCCGATAATACAAAAAAACTCGCTTTCTCCGTAGGCAGTATCACAACCTCAACCACCAGAACCATAACCTTCGACGACGCTGATCTGTTAATAGCCAACATACCAACAATATTCTCCTCTGACTCTGGTACCGCAACCCCTTCTTCCAGAACCATAAAAATAGTAGGCGGTACAGGTATCAATACCTCAGCATCCTCCGATACAGTCACCATAACTTCTACTACAGGAGGCCCCGAGTTCCTAGACACACAATTCAGAATTAAAGATGACTCTGATAACACTAAGAAATTAGCATTCTCCGTAGGTAATATTACTACTTCTACAACAAGAACCATAACCTTCGACGACGCAGATCTCTCAGTAGCTAATATACCTACAACATTCTCTTCAGATTCAGGAACAGCTACCCCTTCTTCCAGAACCATAAAAATAGTAGGCACATCAAACGAAATAGAAACCTCTGGCTCCTCAGATACTATAACCATAGGTATTCCTAATAACCCAAATTTTTCAGGAACAATATCCCTAGACAGCTATCAATTTGCTAAATATGTATCCTCAGGAACAAGCCTAGTTCTAGGTAATGAGGCAGGTTATAACCTCCTCTCAGGAGGATCAAATAATACTCTTATTGGTTATAAAGCAGGAAGAGCTCTTACATTAGGTGATGCTAATATATGTATAGGCTACGAAGCTGGATTAAATATAGGAAGCTCAGCAACACATAACCTTATTATAGGACACCAAGCAGGAGGTGGTGTTGGAGGTAAAGCTAATCTAATACTTGGAAGATATGCAGGAACTAATCTTGGTTCTTCTTCGGGTTCCAATATATACTTACAAAACTCAGGAAAATCAGGCGGAGAAAGTAATGTTATTAGGATAGGAACAGATGGTTCTTCTGAAGGACAACAAAATAAATGTTACATAGCTGGTATTTATAACAATAACTCTTCTTCGTCTAAATTAGTAGCCATAGCATCAGATCATCAGTTAGCTACACAGTCCCTATCAGGCGGCGCAGGAGTAAATGTAACAACAGGTACCGGCACTATCACCCTAGATACCAATCTAAATATAAACTCCCAAACAGGAACAAGCTATACCTTAGTTCTTTCTGATGCCGGTAAATTCCTATCCATGGATAACTCTTCTGATATCACAGTAACAGTACCACCTAACTCCTCCGTTGCTTTCGAAACAGGAACCCAAATCATCATTTATCAGAAAAATACAGGAACTGTTACTATCTCCGCAGGATCAGGCGTCACTATTAACGCTCCAAACTCTGCCAATAAAACTAAAGACCAATACTCTATGGCAGCGTTAATCAAAATAGATACAGATACTTGGGTTCTAGGAGGAGATATAGAATGATAATACATGCTATCTTAGGAAGAAGATCCTCTTCTGGAGGAGAAGCCATTACCTGGACTGCCAGATCCTGGCTCAATACCACTGATACTTTGAGGGGCATAGACTGCTCCTCTTCTTATTGCTTTATAACAGGACAGGATACATCTGCAAACGGTATATCAGGATACGCATCAGATCCAACATCTACATGGACCTCCAAAAACCATGATACATCTGGATTAGTATATAGCTGTAGATACGGCAATAAATGGGCAACAGCTTCTGATGGTAAACATGTTTATACCGCTACTGATCCTACCGGAACATGGACAGATAGAACTTATCCACTTGGAGACGATGTTCCAAGAGCTTTATACTACGATGGAACATATTGGTTCTGTGGAGGAGGCGGAGGATCCACAGGACATGAATTACAATATACAACAGATATAGATGGCTCTTGGACTAATTGGTCTCCTTCTGGCGGATCTACAGTCAACGGTATAGCCTGGAATACCGATAAAAATATCTATGTCTGCGTCATGAATAGCGGCTACATGTATAGAGCTACTTCCGTTGGAGGAACATGGTCAAATGTAACATCTTCTTTTGGATCTTCTCATATCATAAGAATAGCTTATGGAGGTTCCGGGATATTCGTAGCAGTAGGTTATAGCGGTAAAATTGCAACTTCTACCGATGGTTCTACTTGGACACAACGTACATCTGGCGTATCTACAAGTCTTAGAGGTGTTGCTTACGGTAATGGTGGATGGGTTGTAGTAGGTGATGGCCCAACACTGCTTACAGCTACAGATCCTACAGGAACATGGACCAGCAGATCATCAGGCGTATCCTCAGACCTAAATAACGTACATTATGACTCCAATAGAGATCTTTTTATTGCTATAGGAGATAATGGTGTAATAACAACAGCTCAACCAGGAGTTTAATATGAGTTCAAATTTAAATGGATTAAACCCTTTAGCATATGTAGGAGTTAATCCAGATAGACCACCTAACGTATTTACCATCAATAGAGATCCCACAGCTAATGATATTTCTAACTACGTCATAGGTGATATCTGGATATATAGAACAGCAAATAGAATATACGTACTCACTAATAAAAATGGAGGCGTAGCTACTTGGCTACAACTCTCAACATCAGGAGGAGGCGATGACGTACAAACAATAGAAGCTGCCGATGGTAACTCTATTGTCCCAGATGCCAATGGTAAAGTATATATCATAGGCAACGATCCTCTCACCTCTTCAAGAGTAGATGCCAATACCATATCCATAGATTTACCTAACGGAGCAGATGGTCAACTCTTAATAGGCGGAGGATCTAACCCAGATTGGGCACACCTTACAGCAGGATCAGGCATAAATATCGTTAATGGAACACACTCTATAACCATATCAACAACCACTAAAGGCGTAGCTCCAGGAACCATCCTAAAGTTCGATAATACTATCCCAGCAGGAACATCTTACCTCGATTGCGACGGATCAATAGTAGCTCAAGCAGATTACCCAGACCTATATAATGTAATAGGCCAAAAATACCAACAACCCTCTTTTAGCTTAAAAACTAACTCTTTCACAGGAACAATACACTGCGTAGCTCATAACGGCCAGTCAGGATCAGATAGCTTATGGGTAGCAGCTGGAACAAACGGAGAACTAGCTACATCTATAGACGGAAATTCCTGGACCATGAGAACATCCGGGTTCGGAACAGATACCATCTACGGAGTAGCTCATAACCAACAAGCTTCTCCTGACGGATTATGGGTTATAGTAGGAGCTAACGGAAAATTAGCTACATCACCAGATGGCATAAACTGGACCATGAGAACAAGTAACTTCCCTGCCGGATACCATATTTACTGTGTTGCTCACAATAGAAAAGCTTCACCTAATGGATTATGGATCTGCGGAGGAACTTCAACAAGTTACTCTAAAAGCTCAGATGGTACTACATGGACCAACCACTCAACATCTACAGGCGTAGAAGACCTGAAAAAAATTATATTTAATGACGATAAATGGATATTTGTAGAAGGATCAGGCGGAGAATCCAACATAGTTTATAGTACAGACGCATCTACATGGAGCGATGTATTTACACAAAACTATTTCAGAACTAATAACACTCCAGGCTTTAAAGATATAACCTATGGCTGTAATAGATATTTCACTATCTCCGATGGCACACAAGCTAATGAACAATTATTAATATCACAAAATGGATATAACTGGATGCGAGCAGGAGATACTCTTGGAACTTATTACTACCCAACAGCCTGTAAAGCCACTACAAACAATATTCTTATAGGCCATACACGAGGACAATTATTGTTCGGAATACACGAAAACCAACCTTGGCACCAAAAAATACCTATGTTTTTACTTAACTCACCTTTTGATGAAGGATCATTAACCTCTACAGGCGATACCATTAAATGTATAGACGTAGATATTACATGCCCTGATTTATGGTGGATAGCAGTCTCAGATAATCATAAAATAGCTAAAGGAACTCCTGGATACGACTTTGCAACACATTTTCAGTTACCTTATATACCCGGATATGTAATAACTTATTAAAGGAATAATATGTCTTACGTAAAAACAGGTAAAAATCCATTAGCTTATCTTGGAGTAGAAGCTTCTACACCTCCACAGTTAATAGTCTTCGACAGAGATCCATCATCCATAGATAAAGATCATGATATAGGCACACTCTGGATCACAAAAAATCAAGATAAATTATGGATGCTTATAGACTTTGTCGATGGTAACCCTGTTTGGGTACAACTATACCCAACAGGAGCTGTAGGAGAATATATAGCTAACATAGGATCAGCTACTCCAGAAGATGGAGTTTTGAGAGTCTTAGGTGGCGATAACATCAATACCGAAGGTATCAATAACATTATTAATATACGCCTCGATGATAATCCTATTATCCCTGGAACATTAACAGTAAACTCATTAAATCAAGGCTTAGTCTACGTAAACGCTTCTCATACATTAACAACATTAGCTGATGGAACAGATGGACAACTACTTATAGGTTCTTCCTCAAACCCTCCTGCTTGGGCTCATTTAACATCTTCTGACAACTCTGTTCTTTTTACTTTTGGAAGTAACTCTATCGATATACGTGCAGTAGCCCCATCAGGAGGCGGTAATGTATCACAAATAGATACAGACTCAGGATCAGCTACTCCAACTTCAGGCATAATAAATATTTTAGGTGGCTCCAATATTCATACATCAGGAACAAGTAATATTGTCACTGTTGCCCTTGATGACAATGTTACTCTTTCTGGAACATTAACAGTAAACAACAATATTACTGCTACAAGTGGAGATATTTCTACTACATCTGGCGATATAACAGCTTCTGGATCAGTAACAGCTGGTAATGGATTAACAGTTTCTGGAACAACAACTTTATCTAGTTTAAGTAATGGTGTTGTTATAGCTAATGCTTCTGGAGTTTTATCTGCAACAAATGGAACAAATGGACAGTTACTTATTGGCGGAGGTTCTGTTCCTATATGGGCTAATTTAACCTCATCTGACTCTTCTATAACTATCACTAATGGAGCTAATAGTATAGATCTTACAGTTACAGGCGGCGGTGGAGGAGGAGCTCTTGATGAATTAGATGCAGATAGCGGTACAGCTACTCCTGTAGCAGGTGCAGTAAAAATGTATGGCTCTACTAATATACGTACTGAAGCAGCCTCTGATACCTTAAATGTATACCTAAAAGATGATGTAGTTATAGGTAACTCTTTAAAAGTAACAGGACTACAAGGCGTTGTTTACGCTGATAGCTCAGGCCTCTTTTCTGCTTCTCAAGGAACCAATAACCAAATGTATATCGGTAAAACAGGAACAGCTCCTCAATGGCTTACACCAACATCTTCAGATAGCTCCGTAACTATAACAGTAGATTTTACAGCTGGTACTATAGACTTTAAAGCAACAGGAGGAGGATCAGGAGGAGGTGATATTTCTTCTCTATCATCAGATTCTGGTACTGCTACACCTGATGGTTCAGGAGATATAAAAATAGCAGGAGGAGACAATATCAATACCTCCGCAACAGGAAATACTGTTACCGTAAACCTAGATAAATCTATTTATCTTCCTAATAGTAATCCTTCTACAAATGAAGGATTCTATTACCTTGGTGGAAAGAGAGTTTTACACAATAAAGGCGGTACATTCTTTGGAGAAAACGCCGGCAACCTAAGTTCTCCTGCTATATACAATGTCGGTATAGGAAAAGATGTATTATCTTTAGCCACAGGAGACTGTAACGTTGCTGTTGGAACTGATGCTCTTCATTATCTTACTACTGGAACTCATAATGTAGCTATAGGAACAGGTGCAGGTATAAATTATACCTCTAATGAAAGTTACAATGTTTGTATAAATCATGGCGGTGTTGCTGGGGATAACCATACTATAAGAATAGGTGCTGGAGGATATCACGTTTACATAGAAGGCATAAAAAACGAAATTTACGGAGAGCCTGTATTTATTAATCCATCAACGGGACAATTAGGCACAAATGGAACATCTACAGACGGAGAGTTACTAATAGGGTCTACTGGTAATGGAATGCGAAGAGCTCATCTAACATCTTCAGATAATTCTATAACAATAATCAATAATCCTGGATCGATAGATTTAAGATTGACTAATAGGTTAGCTTTTAGAGCTTATCAATCTGGTAATGTAGCTAATGTTACTGGTGATGGAACCACATATTACTTAGGTACTCAATCTGTTATGACTGAAGAATTTGATGATGGTAATAACTTTTATGGAGGTAATGGATCTGGCTCAGAATGTTACTTTACTGCTCCTGTAAAAGGTAAATATTACTTTACCATAGATACTTATATCACCGGCATGGAAGGAGCTGCACCTCCACCACCAGCTCCACCTGTTGATCCTGTAATGATTATAACAACAAAGAGAACGTATCAGCTCATTAACCCAGCATTATTACCAGAAGTATTTGAAGAACAATCTCTTTATTATGCAGCATTAGCAGATATGGATGTAGGAGATACATGTAGGTTTGCTGTAGCAATATTTATTAGCGGAGCAGGTAAAACAATAGGTGTAGGAGCAAACTATACAAGAGTGTCTGGATTTTTAGTAAGTAGGGGATAATTATGAGCAAAAAAAAAGGACCAGATATCACAGGCTTACAACCATTAGCATATATGGGCGTCGATCCAACTAATCCACCAGAAATAATCTATTCTCCTACTAACCCTCAAGATGAAAATATTAAAGAATATCAGTTCGGATCTTTATGGATAAATTACTCAAAAAACGAAATATATACTCTACTTAATTACGAAGAAAATTCTTCTAGATGGACAAGAATCTACCCTATAGAATCCACAGCCTTTACCTTTGTAACAGACGTCTCCGTAGCAAATGTAATAGACCATAAAATCAGAATCCTAGGACCAGGCAACCTTATCACAGAAGGCCATGATAATATCATAACTATAAACACAAGAAACGATATCTCTATTTTAGGAACATTAACAGTATCATTACTTAATCAAGGCATTTTAAGAACAAACTCTGATGGATTATTTGAAACATATAGTGATAGTAATATAACTAATGGCATGCTTCTTATAGGAAGTAATACTGATATCCCTAGATGGGATCATCTAATATCTTCTAATGGAAGTATCGTTATCACTAATGGCTCGAATTCTATAGACCTTAAAGTTAATGCAGGAACAGTAAGTCTATTAAACGCATTTACAACAGATAACGGTGATGCTGTACCAATATCAGGTGTAGTAAAAATATTAGGCGATGGAACCAATATCACTACTTCAGCTTCTTCTAATAATATAACTATCGATCTTAATTCTGCGATCTCTATAAATAACATGTCAGCAGCTTCTATAACAACAACAGGTAACATATCCTGCGTTAATGCTGCTTCTAATAACCTTATTACATGCAACAATATTACAGTTACAGGAACATCTACATTTTCTGGATTAAGTGGAGTAGTCCAAGTTGATAATGCTAATGAATTATTTGCAAATAATGGTACTGATGGCCAATTATTGATAGGAGGTGGAACAGCACCAACATGGGCCAATCTCACTTCGTCAGACAATACTGTCCTAATCACTAATGGAGTTAATAGCATAGATTTGGTAACTGTAGTAGATAAAGATAGAATCATAGCTGATAGTGGAATGGCTCTTCCTAACATAGCTAATAAAATAAAGATTCTAGGAACAACTAACATATCTACCTCCGCTTCTGGGGATGAACTAGATATTAACCTTAAAAATGATGTAATTATCGGTAACAGTTTAACAGTACCTATAAGCCAAGGTACAGTCTTCGCTGATAGCTCAAATCAACTCACAAGTAGCCAAGGGAATTCTGAGCAATTCTTGATAGGTAAAACAGGAGATAATCCAGTCTGGCTAACACCTATTTCTTCTGATGGAACAATGGTTGTAGGATTTGGAGATCCTGGATATATGAACTTTAGAGCAACAACAGGAGGAGGTGGTGGCACTGGCACTCTTGATACCCTTTCTGGAGATACAGGAACAGCTACACCTACAGCTGGAACTGTTAATATATCCGGCGGAGATAATATTAACACAACAGGCGGTGGAAGCACTATCACAGTAAATCTAGATAAATCTATATACCTACCAGACGCAGATGTAGACATGACTCAAGGAGTCTATTTCTTAGGAGGCGATAGATTTTTCCATAGGTTGACATTACAAAAAAGAAAAACATCTTCTACCCCACCAGATTATAACGCCGTAAATACTAGTTATTTTATAGGTATAAATGCAGGGCGATGTGTTGGGGTAAATGCAACAACTACAAGAGATGGAACGGAACCTAACGAAGTAATAGGTATAGGATATGAAGCTATGAACTCAGCTTCAGGTTCTAACTCTATTGGAATAGGGGCTAAAACAGAAGTCCCTTATGATGATGGTAGTGGATTATTACCAATCTATAGAGAAATAAAAAACTGCACATCTATAGGATATCAAGCTGGTGATACATACCAAGATGGTGGCGGTATTTATATAGGGACTATGGCTTCAAGAATTCCAGATCAATCTTCTATTTTACATATAGGACATCCTACCTATCATACAAAAGCTTACATACAATCTGCTATTACATCTTTAGACCCAACATGGGTTCCAGCAATGGTTGTATACAATAACGATGAATATGATGATGAATATAAAAGATTAGGTGTACCATTAGGATCATATAGCTTATCTGATGGAGATTTATATATTGGTAATAGCACGATGGGTAGATACGATATAGGTAGACTTTCTTCTTTAGATCCATCGTTAGCTATTGCTTATGGTTCCAATGAAATAAATATTAGAGAAAATTATACTGTTTGTTTTTCTGCGTATCAGAGTACTGATGTAGCTAATGTTACTGGTGATGGAACTCATTATAGACTAGGCTCTTCTGCTGTTATGAATGAGCATTTTGATTATGGTAATCATTTTTATGTAGGTGACGGAGCTGGAACAGCGGCACATTTTGAAGCGCCACAAACAGGAGTTTATTTCTTTACTGTAAGTATAGTAGCAATAGGTGTAACGACTGCTCCATCATCTGGAGATGAGTTAAGTATTTACTGTCAAATATATGATGCTTCTCATAATCCAAAAGGAGATAGTGCACCTATATTTATCAACCAACCAAGTAATGGCAATAACGAACAAGGATTCTTTGTGGCTGGAACATATAGAATGTATGCTGGATACACTATGGAGTTTGGTATAACAATAAATATAGCAGCTTTAGGAGGTAAAGTAGCCGGCATAAAAGGTGTAGATACACATGTAAGTGGATTTTATATCCATGAATTATAGGAGAAAATATGAAAATATATATAGATGATCATTTAATATATGAATTTACAGATACTGAATATAAAGTTTTATTAAGTAATATGCTTAAAGAAGAATTTATAGATGAGATAAGTAGAAGGATAAGATGGGTGTTAAGGCAAAAGTATGATAATAGCATCGAGGAATTGAAGAGGAAATGGTTGCCTATTCTTAAAAAAGAAGGGAAAGAATTTATCCCTCTTGATGATGAAAAATTTGCTGCTATGATATTTGCAAGAGAGGATTATAAGAGTCGGTCTGATATCGACAAGCCTGTCCCAGAAAATGTTGTGAAGTAGTATTCTCCTTTCTTTTATCCTTTCTGCTGGGAGAAGCCTTGTTGCTCCTCCCACTTTTTTAAGCATGAATCTAAGAAATCTTGATTATCTAACAAATTTTGAAGAAAGATTTTTTGTAAAAAATCACCTATAGAAATCCATAAAAAATGATCTTTATCTTTAGATAATTGAATGTAATAAGAAGTTTTTTGATCTTCTATAACTTTGCAGATTTCTCCGTAATTTCCTTTATCTAATTTAGTTGGAATAGTATATCTTATCATTTTAAAGCCTTAATTTTCCTTATTTTATTAATAACATAAAGGAATTTATCTTTAGGTAAATCAGATAAAGTTTGTAAATTGTAGGTTTCTAATATCATGGTAGCTAATTTTTCATCGTTTCCTATTTCTAGTTCTAACTCTTCAAGTTGATCTTTAGTTATAGTTTTTATAGAAATAGGATTATCTTTTTTCTGCGTAAATCCTGTAGCATTAACTAAGTCATCGTCTTCAACATCATCCTCCAAGGTTACATTAAGGATAGAGATAACTTGTTGTTTCTTCATCATATTAAAGATAGAAATATAAGTTTTAAGATCATCTCTAGGGAGGATTAATCTTGTTCTGGATTCTATCCATTGGCCAGAAGAATGCCATAATCTAGTTTTAAGAACAGTTGAACCGTCAGGCATTATAAATGTTCTCTGTGTTAAAGATAAGCCGTGCCTAGACAATATTGGGCGCACATGAAACATTATATTATCTAGGTCAGAATAATAATTTTTATAATAATTATTTTTTCTATTACTCTTGATTTTAGGGTATTCAGCTGCAGCCCTAGCCAGAGCCAAGTTAAGGTCTTTAGTTTCCTTAGACTCATAGGGGTCGTCTACTACTCTAGCTAAAGCTGCATCAATTTTAACCTCCAGTTT
>Ga0190347_1000059_pt1 | contig 31022 bp, 24 predicted proteins | sample 48721356_MG_FD_161652 | JGI IMG/M metagenome (GOLD analysis project Ga0190347, IMG submission 161652) | Hydrothermal vent microbial mat bacterial communities from Southern Trench, Guaymas Basin, Mexico - 4872-13-5-6_MG | ecosystem: Environmental > Aquatic > Marine > Hydrothermal vents >...
TTTGATCGACCTGCCGGTGGTTATTCCCCATACGGCCGCCGGCATTGCTCTGCTTCTGGTTTGGGGCCGCCATTCCCTCCTAACCCGGGCCACTGGCTTGACGGTGGTCGGTACCGAGGTGGGGATAACCCTAGCCATGTTGTTTGTTTCTTTACCTTTTCTGGTGAATGGGGCCAAAGAAGGCTTCCGGCTGGTTGATGTCCGCTTAGAAAATACCGCCCGCACTCTGGGAGCTTCACCTTTTCAAGCTTTCTGGACAGTGGCTCTCCCCCTGGCTAAAAAGTCAATCCTGTCCGGGTCAATTATGATGTGGGCTCGAGGTATTTCCGAATTTGGGGCAGTCGTCATTTTGGCTTATCACCCGATGACGGCACCAGTTTTAATCTTTGAGCGTTTCCAGAATTTTGGATTACAAGAAGCAATACCGGTAGCAGCTCTATTATTAATCGTTAGCCTTGTGGTGATTATCGTTCTTCGGCTTATAGTCGATCGAAATCGGGCAAAAAAAAATGATTAGAAATGAAGACAATGATTAGATTGATTGAAGTGACCAAGAACTTTGCCGATTTTAGTTTGAAAAACCTCTCTTTAGAGATTTCCCCGGGTGAATATTTTGTGGTTTTGGGTCCCAGTGGAGCGGGAAAAACGCTTCTTCTCGAACTTTTAGCGGGGTTGCTTGAGCCGGATAAGGGCAGGGTTGAAGGGATTAAGCCAGAGAAAGTGGCCCTTATTTATCAGGATTACATGCTTTTTCCCCATCTAAATGTCCAAGAAAATATAGGCTACGGTTTAAAACTGAGAAAAATTCCTCCTCAAGAGCAGAGGGCAAAATTAAAGAAAATAGCCACTGAATTGGAGATTGAACACTTACTTCAGCGAGCAGTGACTACTCTTTCTGGAGGCGAAAAACAAAGGGTGGCCATAGCTCGCGCATTGATTCTTCAGCCAGAAATACTTCTCCTTGATGAGCCAACAGCTGCCCTCGACCATCGAGTTCGGCGCCAAATCCAGCATTTATTTGCCCGGCTTCATCGTCAGTACCAGCAGACCTTTATCCATGTCACTCATGATTTCGAGGAAGCGCTAGCCTTGGGAGAAAGAATCGCTCTTCTTTTTAAGGGAGAAATTATTCAGGTTGGTTCACCCCAGGATATTTTCCGCTCTCCGGCCTCCAAAGAAGCGGCTAATTTTTTGGGCTATAAAAATGTTTTTTCCGGCCGCATATCCAATCATTATTTTGAAATTAACGGAGTATCTATTTTGACTACGGTCAAAGAGGCCGAAAGAGCACATTGCGTCCTTAATTCTAATGAGATAATTATTTCTCGAAGAAAGTTCAGCTCCTCGGCTCGCAACTCTTTTCGAGGGCAAATTAAGGAAATTTTTCCCCGTTTAGCCACGACCGAGGTGGTTGTTGATATCGGCGTTGATTTGGCGGTGGATATAACCCCGCAGTCTTTCCAGGAGATGCAGTTGAAAATAGGTGATGAAGTCTATGTTACATTCAAAACTACTTCCGTTAAAGTCTATGAGTATTAAACGCATATTTTAAGGTTTATTGATAGGAAAAAACATAAAATAGAGAGGTTAATTAAGGAGTAGATAGAAAAGTTGCCTGGAAAAGAAAAAGTAAAAATAAAAAAGGAGGTTCGGATGATTCCAGTTGAAGAAGCGCAGCGAATTCTTAAAGAAACACCTGTTTTTCCGGCCACCGAAGAGGTGCCTTGCGGAGATTGTCTAGGGCGGGTACTGGCGGAAGATATCTTTTCTACTTTAGATATGCCGCCCTTTAATAAGGCCGCCATGGATGGCTATGCTATCCATTCCGAGGATAGCTCCAAGAAGTTTAAGATTGTGGAGACCATTCCGGCTGGTTATCGTCCCCAGAAAGAGATCAGGTTTGGTGAGTGTGCCAAGATCATGACCGGGGGAATGGTGCCTCGCGGCGCTAACCGAGTGGTGAAGCGGGAAGTAACTGTGGAGCAAGAGGGGTGGATGAAAATTGTTGGGGAAGATCCTAACCCTAACCTCTGTTTTCAGGGAGAAGATTTACGTCAAGGTGATCTTGTTCTGAGCCGAGGTACATTAATACGTCCCCAGGAGGTTGCTGTCCTCGCGTCGATGGGTCTCGAGCGGGTAAAAGTTTATTGTCGCCCCCAAGTGGGAATTTTGGCCACTGGTTCTGAGTTGGTGCCTCCAGGAAAGCCGCGATCAGAAGAGCAAATATATGACAGCAATAGTTTTTCCCTGGCGGCGCAAGTGCGTCAGCTGGGTGTAGTGGTTAAGAAGCTAAGTCGGGTAGCTGACGACCAGGATTTGCTGCGTTTTGAGCTGGCGGAATTATTATCAATTAGCGATGTTCTCCTTATTTCGGGCGGGGTTTCTGCTGGCGATTACGATTATGTGCCGACTATCCTTCAAGAATTAGGAGTCAAGATTCATTTTCATAAACTGGCTATTAAGCCCGGCAAACCAACGGCCTTTGGAACTAAAGGAGAAAAAGTAATCTTCGGGGTGCCCGGGAATCCAGTGTCAACTTTTGTTATTTTTGAGTTATTTATTAAACCTTTTCTCTGGCGGATGATGGGACATGACTATCGACCTTTACTCTTGCCCGGAGAATTAACTCAGGAGTTAACGAGAAAAAAGGCGGCCAGGGAAGCCTGGGTTCCGGTCCGCTATCAAGAGGGTAAAGTTTTTCCCCTCCCTTATCATGGTTCCGCCCATATCCATGCTTTAACTCAGGCCAATGGCTTGATTTCCTTCCCTCGGGGAGAAAAAATTATTCGCCAAGGAACCCAAGTTGTTGTTCGACCGATTTAAACGCCGGATCAATTATCTCCGTATTTCGGTAACTGACCGATGTAATTTAAGATGTATCTATTGTATGCCTGAGGAGGGAATTAACTGGCGGAAACCAGAAGAGATTATTTCTTATGAGGAAATTGAACAAGTGGTGGCCGAAGGAGTTAAATTAGGGATTACCAAAATCCGGCTTACAGGGGGAGAACCTTTGGTGAGAAAAGGAATTATTTCCTTGGTGGAGAGATTAAAAAAGATTCCCGGTTTAGAAGAGGTAGCCCTTACTACTAATGGGATTTTACTCGAACAATATGCCTCTTCTTTACGGGAAGCAGGGCTGGATAGAATAAATATCTCGTTGGATAGTCTTCGCCCGGATCGGTATTGCTTGATCACCCGGGGAGGGAATCTAAATCGAGTGTTGCGGGGAATTGAAGCAGCTCGCCAGGCAGGATTCAGGCGGACCAAAATAAATATGGTTCTTATTCCAGGCCTCAACACTGATGAAATGGATGAAATGGCAGAGTTTTGCCGCCGCCATGATTTAATTCTCCAGAGAATTCATCATTACTCGCTTGACGATCATGAAACCTGTTCTTCCCATTTTCAAATCGAGCGACCTCCCCGGTGTGAAGAGTGTAATCGTCTTCGTTTAACGGCTGATGGTAAGTTAAAACCTTGTTTGTTTTCTAATATAGAAATCCCAATTGATCTCGAAAATGTGGCTGAAAGCTTGAAGAAGGCTGTAAAATTAAAGCCTTATCGAGGAACTAAATGTTCTAATCGGGGCAATTGGGAGATAGGAGGTTAACATGAAGTTTACTCATCTTACCCAAGAAGGGAAAGCCAAGATGGTCGATGTCAGTTCTAAACCGATAAGCCGTCGGATGGCTCGAGCTGAAGGAAGGATTAAATTAAGCCCCCAAACTATGGAGATGATTAAGGCTAGTCAATTAAAAAAAGGTGACGTTTTGGCGGTGGCCAGGATAGCGGGGATTAGCGGAGCAAAAAAAACAGCGGACTTGATTCCTCTTTGTCATAATATAGTTCTGGACCAGGTCGGAGTAGATTTTGAACTGGAAGCCGAGGGAGTCAAGATAAAATCTTGGGTAATCTGCCAAGGAAAGACAGGAGTTGAAATGGAAGCCTTGACGGCCGTGGCCGTGGCTGCTCTTACTATTTATGATATGTGTAAGGCAGTTGATAAACAGATGGTTATTGAGCATATTTATTTAACGGAGAAGAAAAAAGATGAAGTTTAAGATTGAAGCAATCTGTATATCTTCTCAGAGAGGAGTGCAAAAGATATCGGTGGGCGAGGCTATGTTGGTGGATAACTACGGGTTTAAAGGTGATGCCCATGCTGGTGATTGGCACCGTCAGGTGTCATTTCTGGCGGCGGAAGATATCGAAGAAATGGAGAAAAAGGGCTTAACTCTTAAGCCTGGAGCTTTTGGGGAAAACATAGTCACTCGCGGCATCGATTGGACACAGGTGACTTGCGGAGGAAAAATTTTTATTGGTGAGGCAGAACTTGAGGTTACTCAAATCGGGAAAGAATGTCATGCTCCTTGTGCTATTTATCATTCGGTAGGATACTGCATCATGCCTGAGAGAGGAGTGTTTGCTCGAGTCATAAAAGGAGGTCGGATCAATGCTGGAGATATTGGTTATTACCGTTTCTGATCGGGCTTATCGAGGGGAATATGAGGATCTTTCCGGGCCGAAGATAAGAGAAATCATCGAGAATAGTGATGTTGAGGCCCGGGTGGAGTTGATGGTAGTGCCTGATGAGCAGGAAAAAGTAAGAGAAGCCTTCTTGAATAACCTGGATAAAGATTACATCCTCACCACCGGTGGGACTGGACTTTCCCCTCGTGATGTCACCCCCGAGGTTACCCAAGAGGTTTGTGAGCGAGCGCTACCAGGAATAAGTGAGATGCTGCGGTTTGAATCCTACCGGGAGACTAAGTTTGCCGTTCTTTCTCGGGGGTATGCTGGGGTGCGAGGCAAAACAATTATCATTAACTTTCCTGGTTCAGTCAAGGCAGTGAGCCTTTGTACTTATCTGATATTGCCCCTCCTTGACCATGCTCAGAAGATGTTGCGTGGCGAAGGTCATTAAATTTAGAATTATATTTTCTTGACAAATTCGATTGTTATCCGTAAAATTATTTACGGATAGGATTGTGAGAAACAACAAAAAAAAAATATGTATAAAAACAGTAAATAAATTATAAATTTAACAGTAAATAAATGTTGATTTTTCAAAGGAAGAAGTTATGAGTTCTGAAGAGGGAGTCCTTTTTCCTCTTCTTAGTCATCAAGGTCCTCAGTCTAAGTTATTTCGCTTCCCCCGGAAAAACAAACAACCTTTCTTTTTTTCTCCTGGGGAGGCTTTTCTTCATTTTAAATTATTTCAAGGAGGTTTTAATGGCCCGGATATTTAAAGTTATGCTGGTGGTTTTAGTGTTGTTGTTTTCCTCTAGCTTCTTTGTGCAGGCTCAAACAACAGAGATTGCAGGTAAAGTGGTTTCCACAGATGGTGAACCTCTTCCTGGGGTGGAAGTGACTATTTCTTCACCCGCTCTGATTGGTGGGCCAAGAAGCTATATTACCGATGCCGAAGGAAAATTTAGGTTTCCTGCTCTTCTTCCCGGAGTTTATGAAGTTCAAGCTCAACTCCAGGGCTTTGTGCCCCAAAAGAAAACGGATATTCGTCTTAGTTTAGGACAGAGATTATTGGTTGATTTTGTTCTTAAAGTAAGCGAGTTGTCCGAGGAAGTTACGGTAACTGCCGAGGCACCACTTATTGATGTGCGCGATTCACAAACGGCCACAACTAATATGCGAACCGAATTTATCCAGAAATTGCCTAACCGCAGTATGACCGGAGCCTTGGATTATGCCCCCGGTAGTTACGATCGTTCAACTTATGGTTCACCGGTTAGTAATTCCAACAAGTACCAAGTTGATGGTGTCTCTGTTAATGACCCAGAAGCAGGAGAAAGCGCTTTTGATCCCGATTATGACTCGTTAGAAGAAATTAATGTTTTGGGTGTGGGAGCCCCGGCTGAATATGATGGTTTTAGTGGAGCAGTAGTAAGCGGAGTAATGAAATCAGGCGGTAATGAATTTCATGGTACGGCCAATCTTTTCTTGCGCCACCCTAGTTTTCATAGTACCAACTGGGAAAAGTATCCCTATCTCATGAGAAAAGCATGGCCTGAGTCCTACCAAGCCAACTTTAATCTTGGTGGTCCTTTTATGAAGGATAAATTATGGTTTTTCATGAGTGGTCGCTACGGTTACTCTAAAGATCATATTGAAGATTATACCGGCCCCGTTGAGTCATGGAAAGGAGGCCGCTTTGCCCTAAAGTTAACTTGGCAACCCAATCCTAGGGACCGGATTTCTTTGGTGGGGGAAGTAATTCCTTCGAAAATTTTTAATTACGGTACAAGTCCTCTAATGGCTCCCGAAGCAAATACCAACGAACCACATCGTGATACTTACTACCATGCTTACGCTTTGCATATGTTTTCCGATTCAACTTTGATGGAAGTTAAAGTAGGCGGTTTTTATAATTGGGGAGAAAATGAAGTAGACGAAAATGGTGCTCCTGCTCACCTGGAATTAACCAATGAGTATTTAACTGGTAACTTTCCCGAAACTTATTACCGCACCAGCTTCCGGTTAGAAACCAATGTTTCCTTGTCTCATTATGCCCAGGATTTTATCAAAGGTGATCATGACTTTAAGTTTGGGGCTGAAATTGAGTTTTCCAAAGTTCATGTCTCTTATTCTTATCCCGGCGGCAGGTATTACCTGGATTATAATGGTGAACCTTACATTATGGATGAATGGGATGGGGAAGAGGCCCGGCCTAAATATACCCGCCTTGCTGGTTTTATACAAGATTCTTGGGTAATTAACGATCGCCTCACCATAAATCCTGGTGTTAGGATTAATTTTTGGCGCGGCTATGTTCCTGGTACATCAGGGGCAGCTTGGGCTCCTAAATTAGGTTTGGCTCCACGACTTGGACTAACCTTTGACTTGTTAGGTGATAAAACCACCATTCTCAAAGCCCATTATGGAAAATACTATCATGGTTTGATGGTTCAGTGGTTTATGCGCCTCCAGTCTCAAGGGGGTTTCCGAGAATATATTTGGGGACCAGTCTTGGAAGAATGGGAAGAATTACCTCCTGGAACTTATGGCGAACAGTGGATTCTTGATTGGGAAGATGTTTGGGAAAAAGAATATAGTGTTGATCCTGACTTGAAGTTTCCCTTTATGCGCAATTATGTGGTTGGGCTAGAGAGACAGTTGGGGCGAGACATTTCGCTTGGAGCTAGTTTTATCTATCGGACTAATCATGATTTACAAGATAGAATCAACTTAACTGGCATGTGGGAAGAAACAACCTGGACTTGCCCTTATCCGGGACCCCATTTCGGAGAGACCTATACGGTATACCGGCGGCTAAACCCGGGAGAGAACCAGTATCTATTGACCAATCCTAAAGCTGGTGAGGATTATGGAGCTGCCTATCCTAATTTAGTTCCTTTTACTCCTACTCGTAACTACCGTGGTTTACAGTTGACGTTTGAAAAAAGATACTCCAACGGTTGGATGCTTAATGCTTCTTACACGCTGGGTCGAGCTTGGGGTAATTCAGATAACACCTGGGGAGAATGGGGTGAAAACCGAAGTAATATGCTAGGAGCTTCGACTCTATTTTCAGATCCCAATTACCAGATTAATGCCGAAGGCCGACTCGGAGTTGACCCTACCCACCTGATAAAGGTATTTGGAGCGGTTGATATTCCTATTGTCGATATTAGTATGGGTGTTTTCTATAGTTATGCCTCCGGTAGTCCCTATACTACCAATTTGGCTTTACCTCGCGACATCGCACCTGATCCAGTAACCTACGAAGATGTTCTCTACATATTTGGCGAAGAAAGAGGTCAGTATCGTTACCCGGGTATTCATAATGTTGATCTTCGTTTTGAAAAGTATTTTCAAGTAGGTAATTTGCGCGTTGGAGCTCTCGTGGATGTTTTTAACCTTCTTAATGATGACACTATTACTGAGTATGAAACTAGTCTTAATCCTTGGTCTGAATATCAATTCCAGTATGTCTGGGGTATTCGAAGTCCTCGCACCTACCGTCTAGCTTTCCGAGTAGAATTCTAATCTCATCGAGAGAGCAAAAAAAGGGGAGGAATGTTTCCTCCCCTTTTTTATTACTAGGTCAAAAGGCCCAAGGGCGGAGCAGTTAGATGAGTTAGAAGATTGATGGTGATTGAAGCTCCATTGAAAGCGTCGTTTTTTGGCCCCCATGATCTAGGCCCAGACTTTTAAAACTGTTATTTCTCGTTATTCTTGAGAAGAAAGAAATTATTCTTAGAGTTGAATTAGAAATGATTAATTATTTTTGGTAATTATGGAAACTCATTATATCTTTGATCGAAATATGGTAGCGACAATGATTGGGTGAAGTGATAAAAATTAATATTCACAGGGTAATTACTTTTAATTATTTTAAATAATATTGATTTTAATTGAAACTTGTTAAATTTAGGAGTAGAATTAAAGACAGATTAGATTGAATGAAAAGTGGCGGAGAGATTTGCTAGAATAAGAAAGATGAGGGATGTCAAAAAGAATATTATCTTGATAAGCAAGAGAAAAGAAGAAAATAACCAAAGAAAGCAAGATCATAGAGATAAGGAGGTTCATCATTTCGTGTTGAATTAATGAGAATTGACTTCCAATTCCAAACATCCAGATTAGCTTGAATAAATTAAAGAGAGAAAATAGTTTTAAGTGGTTTATAATGGAATAAGAAAAAAAATTTAAAGGAGGCAAGATAATGGAATATAGGTTTGTTGGACGAACTGGTGTGGAAGTAGCACCATTATGTTTGGGAACGGATTGCTTTGCTGATCCAGTTCCCGAGGAAATTTGCCATCAAATTTTAGACCGTGCTTTTGAGGCAGGATTTAACCTGATTGACACCGGTGATTCTTATGCTGAAGGTGAAGGAGAAAAAGTAATCGGCCGCTGGTTAAAGAAGATGGGACGCCGTCACGAGGTATTAATTATGACTAAATGTAACCATGGACATCGTATACCAGGCAAGACCCTCGATGAAGTTGAGCCTGAGTTGGGACCTAATCAAGGAGGCCCTTCTCGATTAAATCTCATTCGAGCCTGCGAAAATTCTCTAAAACGGTTGCAAACAGATTACATTGATTTCTACCTCATTCATCGCCAGGATGTGACTGTTCATATTGAAGAAACCCTAGGAGCCTTAACTGACCTTGTTCGCCAAGGAAAAGTCCGCTATGTAGGTTGTTCAACTTTTCCGGCGTGGGCCGTACTGGAAGCGGTTCTGCTTAGCGAATTAAAGGGATATGCTCGTTTTGCAGTTGAGGAACCTCCATACAACTTACTTGACCGAAGAATAGAGAATGAATTAATTCCCATGGCCCAAAAATATAATCTAGGTCTTCTAACTTGGTCACCCCTGGCCATGGGCGTTTTAGCCGGTGTTTATGAAAAAGAGGACGAGTATCCACCCGATTCACGGGCGGCTTTAAGAGGTGGTTTTTATGCTGAACGAGTTACCCGGAAAGGAATTGAAGTGGGTAGAAAATTTGCTAAGCTTGCTCGCGAAGCAGGATTGACCCCGGCTCAATTAGGTGTCTTGTGGGTCAAAGATCAACCGGGAATAACGGCTCCTTTGGTTGGGCCTGAATGTGTTGAGCACTTAGAGGATTATATTTCTATTTTCGACATGAAGTTGAGCGATGATCTAAGAGAAGCCTGTGATAAGTTGGTTCCTCCGGGAAGTGCGGTGGCTAATTTCCATAATACTGCTGGTTGGTATAAAGGTCAGCTTTTATAAGCTTAATTGCCTGTTTCTTCTGAGTCAAATCATTCGCTAAGATTCAGGTGATATTTTTGGAATGAACCACGGTTTTTAACCGTGGTTTTGGTTGGGGTGGAAGATGGAAAGACCAACTAGCTTGGAAAGACTAGTTTAAGCGGGATGATAACTGGCTTTTAATCCCAAGGAGACTGGACGAAAGATTTTAACTTAGTAATGCTTATTGGCGTAGGATTGGTCTTTTAATTCCACTACCCTAATAAATCTTGAAGAAAGGAATGACCATGAGTGATCAGGAAATATTAATTCCTCAAATCGAGGGAGATTGGTGGAGAATAGCCGGGAATCCAGATCTTGGACGGTATAATACCGAGCGACAGCAACCTTTGGATTTTGGAATTTGGCAGGCGGCTGACCAGACATGGCAGTTAGCCTCCTGTGTGCGAAGAACAGGCTGTGGAGGTCGAGGCCGGCTTTTTTACCGGTGGCAAGCCAATTCACTTCTAGAGGAAGATTGGCAACCGATGGGAATTTTCATGGAAGCTGACCCAAATTTCGGGGAGAAACTAGGAGGATTGCAGGCACCTTTTGTTCTCAAGCATCAAGATGAATATTTTATGTTTTACGGAGACTGGGTGAACATTTGTTCCGCCTGGAGTAAAGACGGTAAAACTTTTGCTCGCCTTCTTAATCCTGATAATCTCAGTGGAATGTTCACTGAGGGGCACCGTTCGAGCTGTCGTGATCCGATGGTGATGGCTTTTCGTGATAAATTTTATATTTATTACACCGGGGTTCCAGCGGGAAAAGGGGCGATCTATTGCCGGGTCTCTTCAGATTTACGACACTGGAGTGATTCTGTTATTGTTAATAGTGGAGGAAGTGGGGGAGAAGGCCCCCAAGATGCTGAGTGCCCTTTTGTACTTTATTTTCCTAGTCAATATTCTTTTTACTTGTTTCGAGCTCATCCTGCTAAAGGAAAAGAAGGCTATGAAACTTCAGTATTTTGCTCCCCAAATCCTCTTGATTTTGGGGTTGACTCAGATCAGTACAAAGTAGCCACTCTTCCAGTTGAAGCGGCTCGTATTATTTATTACGAGCAACAATACTATGTAGCCGCTCTCCAACCTGATTTACAAGGAATTAGGATGGCCCGGTTAAAATGGGTTCCCAAAGATTAGAACAGCCTCTAATCATCAAGCCTATCAATCTCAAAGTAACCTTTCTTCTTTAGGTTTAGTCGAAGTTGTTTAGAGAAGAACTGACGCTGAGGAGCTGATATTAAAAAAAATAATCTTGACGGCCTTAATTAATTTATTATATAAAGATATGCGGTTAATTTTTGTATAAATTGTAATTAAGACGATAGTTAAGGTTTATAGTTGACTTAAATAAACAATAAGGAGTGTAACATGAAAGGAAAATCTTTTTGGCTGGCCTTGATACTGATCATGATTTTTGGAATCCAAGGCTGTACTCCATCTGGAAAAGAGGAATCACCAGAAGCCGAAATTCAAAAACCCGCAACTCATATTGGGGGGTGTGTTCTGGCTGTCCCTGCTGCTGAAGCCCCGGGGGATGTCTACCAAGAAACAGAAATAGTCCCAACAGATGAATATAAGCCGTTTACTAAAAAGAAAATGGTCTATGGAATTACCCTTATCGCTCGAGATGATATTTCTGATGCATTTATCAATAAAGTAGGGGAAACAATCAAAGCTATGTTTTCACCCGAAGGACAGGGAATTAATCGCGAATTACAGCAAGAGTTGCTGCGGAATTTGTATCGATATCGAACAGTTATCCCTTTATTTAAAGGTAGAAATTATGAGTTTTCTCCTGAAGATGAAAAGCTTTGGGATGAGACCACAAGACAGAATAGCATCTGTGACATTATCATGGAAGGAGTATCGGGCCAGGTCAATGAAGTAGTCGAGCATATTTTGCACCATGTAACTGACGTTGGATTTCACTATACTTTTCCTGAAGCGTGGGGAATATCCAAAAACTCAAGGGTCTACAAGGTAATGGAAGCAGCCATTGAGAAGAATTATTATGATGTTGACCAATATCAAGATATTGATGAGGATGAGGTCAAATTAAGAGTTTTAATCCAGGAGTTCGCTTATTGGATAATTTATACCTCTTGGGATTTAAGGCGGACTTATGGGCCTTTTGAAGCGGAATGGTCACTTTTAACTGTCGATGAATTAAAAGAGTTGCTTCCTCAAGGGTATCAGTTATTTGAAGATACGGTCCCTCAAGTTATGACTTGCCCCCCTCGCGAGTTGTTGGAACAATTGAAGAAATTTGAAACTCAAGATTAGAATAGTCACGGCCTAAGTAAGTATAGGGAATCATCTCTTCAAGGAGAAATTAAGGAAATTTGAAATCCAAGAGTAAAACCGATTAGTAAAGACGATAGCCGCCTTTCTAGATTACAGAAATAGAGGAGAGACCGTTGTCATCGTTGCTGGGCATTCGAGATATGTAATTTTTTGGAAAATTAACCTTCTGAAGAAATAGAAATTAGTTAGAATTTATCTTTCCTCGTGCAGCCGCTTTGGCCAAGCTGAAGAGTAATATTTCAGTTCTTATGATTTAAGTCAATAACTTCCTGAGTACTAAGAAATTTTACTTTTTCAATATTTATTAAAGTGTCGGTGCCATCACGACCACTAACATTATCGATAACAACAGTAATTTTGCCCTGGATTTTGAGGGTATATTCCTCCTTTTTTCCCGAGTAAACAGCACAATCGATTCCTTCTTTTCCATCAAAGCGGTCATCTCCTTTTCCCCCTTGGAGAAAATTATTTCCAGCATTACCGATGAGATTATTGTCTGCGTCATTACCAATTAAGTTCGCATCCTCGTGGCCGGTTAATTTAACATTTCTTAAATGCCGGGATTTGAAAGTGTAAATAACCTGAGGATCGAATTGGAGAGAGAAAGTTCCTCTAAAGCTGGCGGGGAGTTCAGCAGTATAAGTCAGGAAAGGAGGGCAGAATTTCTCGATAAGGGCATAGCCTTGGGGGTCAAGTTTTTTTAGTTTGGCTCGACTACCGGCGAAATAACGCCCAAAGTGAGAAGTGCCTTCAGGTAGGGCCTCGTCCTTGATGGGTTTCCCTTCATATTTTTTGGGCTTAACTGTCCAGAGGTCATAGTAATTATCGAGGAGAACACCAAAGTATTCGTTGGGGTGCTCTTCGGGCTCATCTTCGGGCCAAGCCCGCCATCCTTTTTGGGCGGCTAGATCATTGGCGACTCGCATTTCGGCAATCATTTCCGGCAGAACAAGCTTGACGCCGTTATCATGGACTAGATGCCAGATTTCTTCCAACGAAGCGTCTCTAGTGATATGGTTCAGGTAATCCTCAGTCCCTTCAGCTGGGCATTCGTTAGCCCTTAAATCTTGCATGCTTAAGTCCGTCTTTTCCCCGAGAGGGCCGGCTAGGGCCTTTCTCAACTCATCAACAGTGTTGAATAAGACTAAGGTGGCCTTACGGTTGGCCATCATATTAGCTACTTCTTCTTTCCGGGAACCATAGATTGTTCCAGGAACGGGAGTTAAGAGAAATTCGAGAACATTGCGAGCTTTCTTTATTTGATCATTTGTCCAACCATCTTGGGCTAAGATATGAATGGGTTTTCCATTGGGGGCAATAATTTTGGTATACTTGGCAAACGTTTGCTTGAAAAGCGGATGAACTTCTTCGGGAAGAGGGACAATGCCATCAGGGGATCCAGAGATATCAATATCAGGTAATGTTATTTTGGATGAATCTGATTGCTGTTTGTCTGGTGACTGGGTAGCTGGCGGTGAGCGATGTCCCCCTAGCAATCCCAGCCCAATTACAACTAATCCCAAAATGAAGATTTTATTAATTTTGATCATGCTTGACCTCCGTAACTTTTGTCATTTGACCTTTCTTAGAATCTTTATGTCTTTTTCCCGGATTATTACTAACGATATTTTTCTTTTTGATGTCTTAGATTTCCCCTCTTTAGATTTTCTCCACTCACGGAAAAAGCTAATGCTTAAAAAAGAAAAGGGGAGGAGAATATCTCCTCCCCTAAAGCTTTTAGTCAATAACTTCTGTTCTTTAGATACGTCTTCCGAAATTTCTTTTTAAGTTTCGTTCATCCTTTTTTGGGCTTCATGAGGCTCAAGTTTAAAATTCAATTCTAAATCCGGCTCGGAAAGTGCGGGGATGTCTTATTCCCCAAACATAACCAAAGGGGTATTCTGACCAGGGATCAACAGAGGTTTCGACATCAGTAACGGTACTGGAATTGAGTGCATTAAAGATGTCAACCAAAGCACTTACTCTTAATTGGCCAAAACGGAAGAATTTCTCTAACCTTAGGTCTAAATTAGTCCGGGCTGGATAACGATATGAGCCAAGTGGCTCACCCAAAATGTACATGTTTCCGCCGAACGCTGCACAGGGATCGGGGTCAATTTCATCAGGTAGCATGATATTCTTGTTATAAGTGTTTCCAGTTATATAAGAGAAGAAGAAACCTACGGAGACATCGGCATAAGGAATAATGAAGGAGCCTGAAGCTTTAAACATATGAGTAGGATCATTGGTTAAGCGCCCTTCGGCATTAATTTGCCAGTTGGGATTACTGAACAGAGTAGAGGAACCGAGGCTAGAGGTTCTTCCTTCCCCAAATTCTCCCCACGAATTATCATTACTACCCCACGCTTTGCTATAGACATAAGATAATTGTAGTTGCCAGCCGTGGGAGTAGCGCTTGTTAAAGACAAATTCTAGGCCTCGATATTTTCGGGTGGGATCTAATCCGACAATATTCGGAAAAGCAGCTCCGTAGTCTTCTCCTTTCTTGGGATTGGTGATCAAATACTGGTTGTCTCCAGGATTTAGATGTTCATACACGGTGTAAGTTTGGCCAAAGTAAGGGTCAGTCCACTGGATGGGTTGCCACATACCGGTGAGATTAACCCGGTCAATAAAATCGTGGTTGGTGCGGTAGATAAAATTTATTCCTAGCGAAGTGTCGGTAAAGAGTTCTCTTTCTAGGCCAATTACGTATTGGCGCATGTAGGTCATTTTTAGGTCGGGGTCAACTGTATATTCATTTTCCCAAGGATCCTCGTAGAGAAGTACCCATTGGTCGCCGATTGTTCCTGGGTCGAGTTCTTCCATTTCTTCAAAGAATGGTCCCCACATGTATTCTCGGTAGGTTCCTTGGGGCTGAAGATGAAGATAGAACATGCCGATTAAGCCATGGTAATATTTCCCATAGTGAGCTTTCAACGCGGTGGAATTATCTCCAAAAAGATCAATAGTAATACCCAAGCGGGGAGCCAGGCCTAATTTAGGTTTAAAAACAGCCCCCATATCTGGTAGATAGCCCCGCCAGTGATTTATTCTGAGGCCGGGATTGATAGTTATTCGATCGGAAATACTCCAGGAATCCTGGATGAAAGCAGAGATTCTTTGACTAGTGGGATCGGCATTATAGCCATCATAAGTGATCATTAGGTAGGGCTCACCCCCTAGATCGTAATATAAGGCTCCCCCGGGATAACCACGATGATTCTTTAAAGGCGAGCGTTCAAATTCAACACCGAATTTAAAATCGTGGGAACCTTTGATGAAATTTTCGGCGTAATGGCTAAGAGAAGCATTGAGTTGGTATCTTTCCCGTGGAAATTCCCAAAATTCCCAAAAATTACCGGAGAGCATCTCGGTTTCCAGGTCAAAGTGAGGAGGATTATCAGATTGAAGTTCCAGGCGGCCTTTTTGGTAATAGCCTCCAAATTTTGCTTCTAAAAAGGTAGTTCCCGAAAAGGTGTGAAGAAGAGCAGCGTTATAGACAATCTGCCATCTTCTGTCGGTGGGGACAGCTTCCGGAGCGGTGAAGGGGCCGGCCTCGACGTTAAACACAGGATCCTTGACCCAGCCCACGAGCAAGGTGAAACGGTCCGCAGGCGCCGGTTGCCAGGTAAGTTTGCCCATAGCCCGATATTCTTTACCGTATTCTGTTTCATCTTCGTAGTCTTCGATATGATCTTGCCAATAAGCATAGTTGGCTGTGCTAAAGAACCAGAGCTTATCTTTGACAATGGGGCCTCCTAAGTTGAACCGTAAGTCGTACTCTTCGGAAAAACGTTTAAAGATGAGTTCAGGATCGTCGCTATTGCGGCTGTGCCACTCAGGCATTTGGAAAAAACCGGTGAATTGGCCACTGAATTGATTGCCCCCAGATTTGGAGAGAACGTGGACGATGGCCCCGCTAAATCCACCGTATTCGGCTGGGGCTCCTAAGCCCATGACTTTGATTTCTTCAATAGATTCGTAATCAAAGTTGACCTCTGCTTCACCAGCCTCGGGACTGTTAATTTTGACACCATCGATCATGAAATTGTTGGCTAAACTTTCCGATGAGCCGAAGGTGGATTCATTAGATACCCCGGGAGCAAATTTCAACTGGCTGCGGTAGTTTCGTCCGGAAGGAATTTGCTGCAAATATTCTCGGGGCATTTCCACGGTCGAAGTTTGAGAATCTTTGACATCAATGGTGGGGGCAACAGCGACAACTTCAACTGATTCTTCTAGGGAACCGACTCTGAGAACTAAGTCGATGGTTAGCGTTTCACCAACACTTAACCGGATATTTTCGATTTTTTGGGGAACAAAGCCTTGCAATTTAGTTTCGATGGAGTAAGTTCCGTGGGGAAGAGCAGGGAAGCGGTAGCGTCCATCTTGGTTAGTAATGGTACTTCTCGTTCCCCCCATTAAGGATGGTGAGAAAATTGTAACTTCAACACCTGGCAAAGGTTCACCATCTGGGGTGGTTACTTTACCAGCAAGAGCGCCTGTCTCTCTTGTCTGACTGAAGGTGAAAGAAAATAATAAGCAGAGAGACACAATAAAGAAACCCACAAGTTTACTTTTGGAAAACATTCCTCCTCCTTTATGATTTATTGGGTTGGTCTTTTTTTGTAAAATTATGAATTGAGGTGTTTCCTTCAAGGTTTAATTATCCTCTTTATATGAACTTTATACACCCGTTCTGTTATTATTTAAAAAAAATATAAATTGTCAAGATATATTTGCAATTTAATTAAATTAATTAAAATAGTTACTTTGATTGGTTTTGTTTTACAATTTTTATTTTAGCTTTTTTTAGTTAGTCAATTTATTTTTGAGAAATCTTTTTCAAGTTCAAGGAAATCAAAATTTCGAGCTATTGATTAACGCCAGAAGTTATGATTGGGATGAAAAGTTCTGGTGTTGGAAATTTGCTTGGAGCCAATCTTTAAAAAGAGCTAATCCTTGGCTAAGATGATGAGTGTCGGCCCCAATCCCGATCCGGATATACCCATCGAGACCAAAACAATCTCCCGGTAAAATAAAAAGGCTTTTTTCCTCCCGGAGTCGGGTAGATAAATCAGTGGAATTCATCGGAAAGAAATATTTCAGGAAAGCCATCCCCCCAGCCTGAGGAGGGACTAAAGAAAATAAATTCGGGAGTGATTTCATCCAGTCAGTCAGGATAGCCAAATTTTTGTTCAGAATTTGACGACTTCTGTCTAAAATTTTTTTTCTTCGTTCAGGTTGAAGTGCTAAACTTCCGAGATAGTGACTTAGAATTCCGGCGGTGATGGAAGTGTAATCGTGGTAAGCCCAGGCAGTGGAGATAAATTCAGGAGGACCGACTAGCCAACCGATTCGTAATCCAGGTACGCCGTAAGATTTAGAGAGGCCAGCTCCGATGATAACTTTGTCATATTTCCCCCAAAAGGTTGGGGTCTCGAGACCATTTAATTCTGATCCCCGGTAGATTTCATCAACGTAAAGGTAAGCTCCGCTCTTCGAGACTAGATTTATGATCTTTTCCATAATATTATTATTGATTGTAGAGCCAGTTGGATTATTAGGATTACATAAAATGATTAATTTAGTTTTGGGTGAAATTTTTTCTTCTATTTCAGCCAAATCCACCTGCCACCCTAGTTTTTCCTGGAGATAAAAATTTACTACTTTGGCCCCGAAACATCGGGCTAATCCCCCAATCTGGTTGTAATTAGGTTGCATGTATAAGATTTCATCACCAGGTTCAAGCATTGCCCAACTCATGATAAAGTTAGCTTCTGCGGTTCCATTGGTGACGAGGATATTATCAATCGTGCTGCCTGGATAAAGCTGCGAGATAGCTTCCCTTAATTCAATCGATCCGTTTGTTTGGCCATAACCCAAACGAATAGAGAGGAGAGTCTCAATTTCGGTGGGAGTTAAAAGTTCTTGGAGGGTGAAAGGATGAACTCCGCTATCGGTAAGATTAATTTGGACGGTGTTTTCCCAAAGAGATTGAGTTCTCTCCAACGAAAAAATTTCAGCTTTCATCATATTACCCCTTCAAATTTATTAAAAGAAATATGCCTTTTTTGTTAAGTAACTCCAAATTATAAAATCCAATTAAATGATGAGGGTATTGTAAAAATTAAAACTTAAAAAGTCAATAATTATTTAAATTGTTTTTTTATCTTATATGAATCAAGAATATTGTTTAGAAATAATATAGCTTTATTTAAATATAAGACTTTTTTTTATTTGTAATTTAAGGCGATTTTTTTTAAAGTTAAGCACATGAGGAATATTTTGTGCAAAGGAGAAGGGCCGTGCTAAGTGATTTAGAAAAAAAAATTCTAATCTCTTTAAATGAGAATGCGCGGAAAAGTTTCCGGCAAGTGGCCAAAGAAGTGGGAACTTCAACCACAGCAGTTTACAATAATGTTAAGAAATTAGAAAAAAAAGGTATTTTAAAGGGATATTTCCCCGATATTGATGAAGGAAAAGTTGGTTATACCCAATTTGCCATTATTGGCCTACGAATCAACCAGCAGAAATTGACCGAGGTCGAAAGTAAGCTAGTTCAATATCCTCAAATAAAAGCTATTTATGACATTACTGGAGACTGGGATTGTATCTTGGTCTGTTATTTTAAATCCCGGGAAGAACTTGATAGTTTTCTAAAAGATCAATTGGCTATTCCCTATGTAGAAAGAGTGATTACGCATATTGTTCTTAATATCGTCAAGGATGAGAAGAAAACCCTTATAACTTAATAACTTGCTTAGCAGTAATATTCTGGTACTTGGTTAAAAGCTATCTAATTTTTTTAAGCTGAGCTTGTTTTTTTAATTTGAACCGATGATATAATTTGTCATTAATTAATATTGTAAAATTAATAAATTAAATTAAAATTTGGCTTTATCTTAAAATATGTCTTGATAAATAAGATAAAAATGGTATAATTCTAATCTTATTTTTTCCCTGGATGCCATCCCCTCTCGGGAATAGATTGTAAGTAGGCAACTGGAAAGATTTAAAGCCTTCCATGGAGAGATGGTTGGCTTAAGGGATATCTCTGGACAAAGCTAGAGGAGGCCAAGATGACGTCAATGGGAATTGCTTTAGTTATTTATGTGGCGCTTTTCTTTATCCTCGGTATCTCGATGGTCAAATTGGTTCGAGGAAGTGGCAAACGTTACATTGTCTGTGGCAAGAGCTTGCCTTTGTTATTTGTGGCCACGATGCTTACTGCTCAAGCAATTGATGCTAATAGCACGATTGGAAACTCTTCTTTAACATATGCTTCGGGTTTTTGGATTGGGTTTATTATCCCCTTAGGCTTGGCTGCTTGCCTATTGATAACCGGGACATTTTTTGCCGCCCCGCTTAATCGGATGAAGTTGTTGACGCTCCCGGATTTTTACTTTCGAAGATATGGGTCTTTGGTAGAACTTTTAACTTCTGGGTTGATGGGCCTAAGCTTCATTATTTTAATCGGCGGAAATTTTGCTGGAGCTGCTTGGATTGTTTCGGTGGTATTTAAAACAAACTATCTTTCGGCCCTGATTTTAGTCGCCATTGTTATTTTGTTATACACCACAGCGGGAGGGCTGTTTGCCTCAGCAGCCACTGATTTTGTTCAAATTTATCCGGCGATTATCGGTTTCTTAGGCGGTTTTCTATGGCTTCTTATCTCGAAAGGGTGGGGATTTTTTGCCCAAAGTATTCCGCCGGGATTTTTAAGTTGGAAGGTACTTTTTTCTTTTCAGGGAGGAGCCTGGAGTATTTGGGGATCCTTTTTCGCCTTGGCTTTGGGTGATGTGGTCGCCTTGGATTTTATGGAAAGAATTTTTGCCGCCCGAACACCGCAAGTAGCCCGCCGGGGTTGCTACATTGGGGCGGCTCTTACCATAATCTCGGGAATAAGCTGCTCATTTTTAGGTCTCATGGGCCTTAAATTATTTCCTCAGATTGCGGATTCAAGGATGGTTTTGCCCATGTTAGCCTTGTCGGCTTTACCTTTTCTTTTTGGTTTATTAATTTTAGCCGGAGTAATTGGAGCTGGAGCCTCCACCGCCAACGGTGGGATTCTGGGAGTATCCACGGTTTTAGGCCGCAATATCCTTCAGAAGAATATCTTAAAGTTAATACTCAGAAATAAGGAAGGCGAAAGCAATAAAATTGATTTCACGGATAGAAAATTATTAATTATCAGCCGGCTGATGGCCCTCCCTGTTGTTGGGTTGGCAGTTGTCTTAGCTTGGGTAAAACCCGAGCCCGGAATATTATTGGTTCTCGCTTTTGATGTTGTTTTTGCCGGCTGTTTTGTGCCCTTAGCGGGGGGAATTTACTGGAAGAAAGCTAACACGGCCGGAGCAGTAGCCGCGATAGTTGCTGGGTCATTACTCCGCGTGATCTTGTATATTGTTATCCCCGAACCCCTCAAGGGGTTGGATACATTACTTCCGCCAGTGTTGTCCTTACTGGTTTTTATTCCGGTGAGTTTGGCAACCCAAAAGAAATACCCTCCTAATCATGAAGCCATCAGCCGAGTCCCTACTGATGAAGAGGTAATTTCAGGAGTATACTAAGATTACTTTTAAATCTCACCGAGAAAGGTTTTAATACCCCAGGAGCCGGGGAAGGAAAAGGGAGATTTGGGGTATTAAACTGATAAGGATAACCATGGTCAGGAGAACGAGTAAAAAGGGAAGAAGCCGAGGGATCGTTTTCTCGATAGCAATGTTGCTGATTCCGCAGGCAACGAATAAACAAACTCCAACTGGAGGAGTAATCATTCCTAAGCCCACATTGGCCTCGACCAAAACACCGATGTGAATGGGATCCATTCCTAATGACACCCCAAGGGGAACGATGATGGGCATGAGGACAATAATTGCGGGTAAAGCATCCATAAGCATACCTAGAATAAGAAAGACGATGTTGACAAAGAGAACAAAGATCATCCAGTTAGAAGCATGTTGAGCAATAAATTCGGCGATTAGGTGAGGCACTCTTTGAAAGGTGAGGACAAAGGAAAGTAAGGACGCTGTACCGAGAATAAGCATTACGACGCCAGAGAGTTTGGCCGTGGTTAATAAGGCTGTTTTTAGGCCTTCTAGGGATAATTCCCGATAAATAAAAAAGGAAAGTAAAAAACCATACACAACAGCAACCGAAGCAGCCTCGGTAGGAGTAAAAACTCCGCCATAGATACCTCCGAGCACGATGATAATCATAAAGAGAGGAGGTATTCCCTCTAGAATTATTTTTGCTTTCTTTTTGAGGGAAATTCGGGGAGCAAGGGGAAGATTTAACTTATGCCCGTAGAAGAAAGCCAAAGAAACCAGAGCAATAGCCGTAATAGCTGCTGGTATTATTCCTCCGGCAAAGAGACCACCAATGGAGATATTGGCGATTACGCCCATGATGATATAATCAATGGAAGGGGGGACTAAGGAAGAGGCCCCTCCGGCCGCGGCAAAAAGGGCGGTAGCAAAATCAGCCGGATATTTGTTACGTTTTAATTCTGGGTACATCACCGAGCCAATAGCTGCCGTTTTGGCACTCCCGGAGCCACAAATTGCCCCGAAAAAGAAGGTGGAAACTGTAACAACAATTCCCAGGCCGCCTCTAATGCGGCCGAAAAAAACTAAGGAAAGGTCAACTATTCGCCGGGCTATTCCTCCGTGGGACATTATTGCCCCGGCGAGAATAAAAAGAGGGATGGCCAAGAGAGGAAAAGAATCAAGCCCGGAGAGAAATTTTTGGGGTAATAAGATGAGCACTTCGGGGTCTGGGGCAATAAGGAGAAGTCCTACTATCGCCGTTATGGCCAAAGCAATTCCAATGGGAAAGGAGAATAAGAGAGTTAAGAGGAATAAAATTAAAAGGCCAATTCCCATTTCTTATTTATCCTCCTCGGAAATAGGGATAGACTCTTTGTCTCTTATTTCGATCCACCAATTTCTAAGGATGTAATAAAGCATTAAGATCCCTCCCACGGCGGCCGAGGAGTAAGGAATGGCCATTGAAACTCGAGTGCTAGGGGCGGTTTGGTTGGCAACTCTAAGGGTATATTCCAAAGCTTTCCAAATGAAAAGACCCATGAAGAGCGATAACCCGAAAGTTACTAGGGTTTTTATTATTTTTTGGGGTAAGGGAGGGAAGATGTTGACAAAGAATTTCAACACAAAGTGGGACTTGGTTTTAAATCCATAGGCGCAAGCTAGGGAAGCCAGCCAGAGGAGGAGAAAGCGAGCTAGCTCTTCTGTCCACCCCAAAGAAAAATGCAAGAAATATCGAAAGAGAACTTGGATGAAAGTAACCACGACGATGGCTATTAGTAAAATTATTAAACTGGCTTCTAAAGGAGAAAAAGTTCTTTTCTTCATCTCTGCTTAATACCCTTTGCAGGAGGCGAATTAACTGGGTTCCTGTTCTTGTTGTCGATCGAACTAATTAATTCCCAGAGTATTTTTGTTAACCACACCAAGTTTTCAGTTTTCATTGATCTATTATTTGGTTGATTAGCTCCATTCCACCTAATTTAGGGGCGTATTTTTTATAAATAGAGACGGCTTTGGCGCGGAATTGTTGGGTATCCACTTCGAAAAATTGGAGTCCCCGTTTTTTGAGTTCTTGAAAGGCTTGATTGGACATTTCCTCTTCCGCTTGGCGGGCAGTCAGAACAGCTTCGTGGCCGGCTTTAAGGACAGCTGTTTGCCATGGAGGGGGGAGAGTTTCGTATCGTTTTTGACTAAAGATCATAACCGCTGCGCCGATTAAATGTTGGGTTAAAGAAACATATTTGGTTACTTCGTAGAACTTTTCAAGATAAAGGTCGGACATAGAACATTCTGCCCCATCCAAAACTCCTTGCTGAAGAGCCGAGTAAAGCTCGTTCCAAGACATGGTCGTGGCCTGAGCCCCGAGAGTATCAAAAGCAGAGAGAAGGATAGGACTAGACATTACTCTAATTTTCAACCCCTTGAGGTCATCAGGAGTATGGACAGGTTTTTTGGAATTCCATGTGTTGCGGATGCCAAAGGAACAGTAGCCCAGAAAAATACAATCTAGTCTTTTTTCGATAATCCGTCCCATCCATTGGCCGACCGGACCGTCAAGAACTCGGTAAAAGTGGTCTAGGTCACGAAAAATAAAAGGTAGATTAAACAGGTCAATCTCAGGGACAAAGGGAGCCAGGTTGCCTGAGGAGACAATGGTGGCATCAAGGATCCCAAATTTAACTCCAACAGCTTCTTGTTCTTCGTTTCCTAATTGACCATTTGGAAAGATTTGAACTTCGATTTGACCGCCACTTTCTTTTTCAAGCACCTCTTTGAATTTTTCTAATCCTTTTTGATAGGGGTGATTAACGTTGCTGTTTTGGGCCACTTTGAGAATTATCTTTTGGGGTGAGGTTGGTGGGGAAGAAGAGGTCTTGTCGGCCTTTTGACCACAAGAGGAGAGAATTAGTAAACAAGTAACGGGAAGAATTAAATGGGTAAAGGAAAAAAGGTTTTGGGTTGAGGTTTTTAATTTTAAAATCATCGGTTTTATATTATTAAACTAAATTAGATTTTATAGCAATAATAAAATTAAAATATTTTGCTTTTCATGTTTGAATGTTTATTTTTATCTAAAGCTTAAAAACAAATTATAAGTTAAAATTAAAAAAGCCGGTCTTAATTAGCGGCCGCTAATTTTACTGCTCTCTACCTTTTACTTGGCTTTTAAAGCAGCGGTAGCCTCAAGGAAAGCAACGACCTCTTCAGGGGTATTGTAGTGGGCAGCCGAGAGGCGAACAGCATCACTCCAATCTAGCCCTTCCAGGGGATAGGTGGAGTAAGAATCACGGACACGAGCGGCTAATCGGATATGGAATTCTTGATTGTAACGATTCATGGCTTCGGTAGCATTCATCCCGGCTAGCTGAAAAAGGAAAATGCATAATCGTTGCTCAAGTCCGCCTTTCATCCCGCATACCGTCACGTGGTCAAGATCATTCAATCCGGGTACGCCATCGTTTCCATAGAGTATTTGATGCAATAAAGCTTGCATATGCTTAGTAATGGCCTTTTTGGCCGTTACTATCTGGTCTCGACGATCTGAGGAGGAAGTAAAGTGACTTCCTAACCAGCATAGGTAATCAATTACCGCTGACCAACAGGCAAAAGGTTGAGGAGCTGGGGAGCCGAGGACCCAGTCAGTTTCTGGTTTGCCAATCAGTTTTAAATGAGGAAGTTTGGCGACGCGCTCAGAAATATAAGAAAATCCAATACCCTTAACACAATAGGCCTTGTAAGGTCCGAAGGCATAGGCATCAACATCTAAATCTTCGACGTCAATATGACCATGGGGGGCATACTGAACAGCATCAACAAGAACATGTAAATCAGGTTTTATCCGGCGAGCTTCTTGGACGATATACTTGACATCATTTATTACTCCGGTTTGATTCGAGGCATGCTGGAAAGCTAACAAGCAGGTGTCTTGGTCAATTCGTTCGAGGATTGCTTCTGGCGGCACCGAGCTTGACTCTTTATCAATCGGAGCCACTCGCCACTCAAGTCCGCGAAGTTCGGCAAAGTATTTGGTGGAGCTAAGAACAGCTGGGTGTTCCAATTGGGTAGTTACGATGTTTTTGCCTGGAATATGGGCTGTAATTGCTTCAATCACACGAGCCATGGCATGAGTGGCGCTATTGGTAGAAATAATATAACCATTTTTAGCCCCGACAAATAGCTTGACATCTTCAATTCCCTTGTTCATCACTTCCACGGTATGATCAGAAGCCGGATTATAGCGGAAGAGTTCATCAGGGAGAGCTGTTTCGCGAGCCATGGTGTCGAGCACAGATTTTAAGCGAAGCGATCCGCCGGAGGCTTCGAAATAAATACGCTGGCCAGTATAAGGATCCCAATCGACATAAAGGAATTTGTCTCTTATTTTTTCCAAAAAATCGGTAGTAAAAAGACCATTTTCATGTTGATACATCCTAGTACTCCTTCCTTATTGTCCAAAAAATTTCTAACTTTAGATTATATTTAATAACCATCACTAATTCATCCTTTTTTATGATAGAGGCAAGTGGTAGATTATGTCAATCAATTAGACCTACAAAATTTAAAAATATAAATATATATCTCCTTTATTTGAAACGAATTAAAATAATTTAGTGAATTATGTTTACATATATTTATAAGAATGGTAAAATTTATCTCCGATCTTTAATTATAAGAACATTGAAACTCATGGAGGTAATAATGTCTAATTTATTGGACGAAATTGAAGAAATTACCCTTATGGGCCCTGGCCCTTCATGTATTTACCCGGAAGTCTATCGGGCTTTGAGTCTGCCAACTCTAGGCCATCTTGATCCTTATTTTATCCAGATAATGGATGGGATCAAGGAGTTGCTCCAAGTGGTGATGAAGACTAAAAATAGGTTGACCATTCCCATTTCTGGAACGGGCTCGGCTGGGATGGAAGCTTGTTTTGTTAACCTCATTGAACGGGGGGACCCCGTTCTGATTTTAATCAATGGTGTTTTCGGAACGAGGATGAAGGATGTGGCTGGGAGGTTAGGAGCTCAAGTAGATACTCTCGAATTTGAATGGGGCAAGCCAATAGATGTGGAAATGGTAGCCCAGAAACTAAAAGATAAATTTTATAAAATTGTGGCTGTCGTCCACGCCGAAACTTCGACCGGAGTCCGGAATCCAGTGGCTGAAATAGGAGAGTTACTCAAGGGCAAAGAAACTCTTTATCTAGTTGATGCTGTTACCAGTTTAGGCGGCATAGAGGTAGCTACCGATGACTGGGGGATTGACGCTCTCTACAGTGGCAGCCAAAAATGTTTATCCTGCCCCCCAGGGTTAGCGCCAGCTACTTTTTCCGAAAGAGCTCTAGAAGTAATCCTCAATCGCCAGACAAAAGTGCCTAACTGGTATTTAGATATGAGTATGATTGCTCAGTATTGGGAAGGAAAGAAGAGAGTTTATCATCACACTGCTCCCATTAACATGCTTTATGCCCTTTACCAATCCCTTTACCTTATTGTCGAAGAAGGGCTGGAGAATGTCTTTCGTCGCCATCAAGAGATGCACCAAAAATTAGTGGCGGGACTGGAAGAATTGGGGATTAAGATGCTGGTTGATCCTCCTTATCGACTGCCCCAATTAAATGCTATTTTGATTCCTGAAGGGATTGATGATGCCCAAGGAAGAGCCTGGCTGCTGGAAAAATACAAAATTGAAATTGGTGGAGGTTTAGGGCCTCTGGCCGGCAAGATTTGGCGCATTGGCTTAATGGGTTATACAGCCCGAGAGGAAAACGTTAACAAGGTTCTCGAGGCCCTTGGTGAAGTGGTTAACCAAAAATAGTTGCCTGGTGTAATAAGCCAACTCATTCTTTGAGTAAAAAGTTCCTTTAGGCAAGAGGAAGGAAGATAAATTTCTAGAAACAGGTTATAATAATAGTCTTTAAATACATATCTATCGGATAAAGGAGGATATTATGCCTGTGGGTTATACAGGTCGAATTCTGAAAGTTAATCTTTCTGATCTATCTTATGAAATAATAGAAAAAAGTGACTATTTCTATCGGACCTTTATGGGAGGCAGTGCTATGGCCTCTTTTTTCTTGCTGACTGAAATGGAGGCTGGCCTTGATCCTCTAAGCCCTGATAATGTCTTGGTAGTGACTAATTCGGTTTTAACAGGCACTCCTTTAGCTGGGGCTAATCGGTATACTATCGCCGCTAAATCTCCTTTAAGCGAAGGTTTCGGTGAATCAGAAGCAGGAGGCTACTTTTCAGTAAATCTCAAAAAAGCAGGGTTTGATGCCGTGGTGATTAAAGGCAAGGCCCCTCATCCAGTTTATCTTTTCCTCCATGACAATCGGGTAGAATTTAAGGATGCTTCTCATCTATGGGGTCATGATACTGGATACGTACAGGACAAAATTAGAGAAGAATTAAACGATGATAAAGTTCAAATGATTGCCATCGGCCAAGCTGGCGAAAATTTGGTTCGTTATGCTTGTGTTATTCAAGATTTGCGCCATGCCAACGGCCGCACGGGAATGGGGGCAGTTTTTGGTTCAAAAAATTTGAAAGCAATTGTGGCTAAAGGACAATTGCCCTTAGAATTTCACGACCGGAAAAAACTAAAAGAATTGGCTACTTATTTTGCTAAGCATATGGATGAGCATCCTGTCTGCCAGCTATTAAAAGAAGGGGGAACCCTCGGCTGGGATATGGAGGATTTAGATGCCGATGGAGTCCTGCCGACCAAGAATTTTCACGGTGGATCTTTTGATCGGGTCGAAAAGGTTTCTTTCGATCAATTGAAAAAAACGGTACTCGTTGACCGGGCAAGTTGTTATGCCTGTCCTATTCGCTGTAAACAGGTTTGTGCGGGTGGAAAATTTGATCTTGATCCCCGCTTTGGTGGGCCCGAATATGAAACTTCTGGTGCCTTTGGTCCCAACATGCTTGTCGATGATATTGAGTTAATCGCCAAGGCTCACGAGTTATGCAATAAATATGGCCTTGATACCATTGAAACGGGAATGACCATTACCTTTGCCATGGAGTGTTATGAAAATGGAGTCATAACCAAGAAGGATACTGAGGGTCTTGACTTGAAATTTGGTAATGGACCAGCAGCTTTGGAATTGATCGAAAAGATTGCTTTCCGGAAAGGATTTGGAGAAATTCTGGCCCAAGGAATAAATCGAGCCGCTGAAATTTTTGGCCCTGAATCGAAAAAATTTGTCTGCACGGTTAAAAAGCAAGCCTTTGCCATGCATGAGCCGCGGGGGAAAAATAACATTGCTTTTGCCTATTCGCTTTCTCCAACAGGAGCCGATCACATTGAAGCTGCTCACGACATGCCTTTTGAAGAAGGACGTTGGGCAGTTCCTGACCTTTATCCAATTGGGATCTTAAAAGGAGTTCCGGCTCGCGACTTAACTCCCTATAAGGTTCGTTGGTTTGTTCTCAATCAGCATATCTATAGCCTATTAAATACGCTTAGCATGTGCTTTTTTACGGTTGGACCAGCCCGGTTGTTCAGGTTGCGTCATTTAGTAGAGATGGTGGAAGCTTCCACTGGGTGGGAAACAAGTCTATTTGAGTTGATGATGTTGGGAGAACGAACAACAACCCTGGCTCGATTGGTGTTGGCTCGAGAAGGATTTACTCGCGAAGATGATATGCTTCCCGAGCGACTCTTTCAACCTTTGGAAACAGGCATTTTAACCGGAACCAAGTTGGATCGCCAAAGATTTGAAAAGGCCCTTGATTATTACTATGAGATGATGGGGTGGGATGTAAAAACAGGAATTCCTCGGGAAGCCAGGCTTTATCTTCTAAACATAGCCGATCTCTCCCAGTTTTAAACTGAGGGTAACCGGGAAGTCTTCACTCCGCGTTGGGTTTCCTTGGCGGGCTAACTATCGCCTAAATTTTTTAAACGCAAGCAAGCAAAAAGGCGTACTTTATTGTTTCTTATTACTTTAACCATCAATAAGATTGGTCTGGCCGATAAACATTATTCTTTTTAATTGAACTAAGAAAGCTAAAGTATTAATGCTTTGCTTGATTGTGATCGAGCTTTAACCACCGCCGCTGATAGGAATAAAAGCAATTTCATCCCCGTCTTTAAGAGACTTTTTTTTCTCCACAAAAGACTCCCAGTGTTGACCGCGAACGAATATCCGAACGCTTTTTTCGAGTTTGCCTTTCCAGGGAATGTCAAATTTATTGATAATTACTTGAAGGGTTTTCTCCGGCTCAGGCGGTAAAGACATTACGATTTTTTTTTGGTGCGAAAATTTTTGCATGATAGTGATAAATTTTACAGTAACTTCGACGGTGTTTTTCTTTTCCATGATGGTTTTTCCTTTTTCTCTTTAGAAGTCTCTCTTAGTTTTTTAGCTCGTTCGTAATAAATTTTGGCTTTTTCTTGATTACCAAGGCTTAGGAAAGTGGCCGCTAAAGTTTGATTAATAGTCACCGAATCTCCGTATTGCCGCAATTGTTCTAAATAAATTACTGCTTTTTCTAATTGATTCAACTGCAGGCAAGAGTTGGCCAGTAAAGCTAATGTGGAGTATGTTTTTGGAACCCGAGGACTTTCTAGAATCTCAAGTACCCGGGCATAATCTTTTTTTAAGTAGTAGGCTTTAGCCATAAGCGGAAGGGAAACTTCATTTCTTAATTGGGGGGGAAGTTTTTCAAAATAAGTAATCGATTTAGCCAATAAGCCGGCATTCAAGTATTCTTGAGCAAGAATAAAGAAATAGTTATATCTCGCCTCTTGGGGATCAGATGATTCTAGATCGATTGTTTTTTGGACTTCGGCGGCGGTGATGGTGATCACAGTTCGATAGACCTCTTGATTGCCAATTCTTACCGAGAAAAAATAATAGTCGGGTTTGACTTGAGATAGAGGCAGGGTAAAGAGGAATAGGCCAGTGGGGTCTTTATTTACGTTGGTAAGGGGAATTAAGTCATTTTCATCATCGACGTTGACTAGACGAAGAACGGGTTGCTGGGAAGACTTTAAGATTCCCCTAAGGGTATCTTGCTGAGTAAAAATTAACCTCGGCTCAGGTAAAATTTTGTATTTTTCTTGGCGAAAAGGAATGAATTTTTCTGATTGGAGTTCCACTAGTTTATGGCCAAAGAGCAAAAAGGGACCTTGCGGGTTAACCTTTATTTTCTGCTCGTGGACAAAAACTTCTTCGGAAGTTTTATTGAGAAAGGTAATTCTGATGCGGAAGTCACCTTCAATGATCGGAGCAAAATCTTTAAAGGCCAGCCTTCTTGAGTCTATAAAAAGCTTTTTTCGGTTGTCGTCAACCTCGAGGGTAAAATTTCTTTCCTTCTGGTAAATGATATTTCCTGAGAAATCTTCAATGATAAGCATCAGGGAAATCTCAGCCTCGTTTTTATTGGCGGCGTTTTTTTTGGTATGAATAACTTCGGGTAAAATGGCATAGTTAAGGAAGGTAATACCTTGGTTTTGAGTTAAGGAGATAAATCCGTAACCATCGATCGATTTGGTGGTTAAGGTAACTTCAACATTACCTGTCAGAGAGCTGAAATTTTTTAGATAAGTCTTTTCGACCTCCCGGTCGGGTAAAGAGAAGATGTTAGCAATGATAATTCCCGATGAACCAGTGCCAGGTGAGAGGGGACTTGATTTTTCCCCGGGGATGACCGAGAGAGAAGCTTCGGCCAATTGGGGAAAGCTCTGGCGAATCATATTATAAGAACTCATGCTTAGAGTACGAGCATTAAGGCTTTCTTTATATCCCGGCGAGAGAAGATCGACCGCGGAATTGACCCCCGGATAATAGAGGCGATAATCGCCGGTATTATTGCGACGAAAAAATATTAAATACATAAAGGGCGGTAAATTGGCCCGATCTTCAGTGTGATAAATCCAGAGTTCGCAATCAACCACCTTTTCGTAACCTGAATAGCTGTGTTTTTCCATCGGTTCGCCTAAGAGAGCATAGATTCGCCCCCGATCGGAATCAATTCCACCTAACCTTTTTTCCGCATAAGCCACTCGTTGATAGTACTCTATCTTGTATTCATTCTGTGGAGTTTCAGGCTTTGGATCTCGGGCCTTCCAAAAGAAATCGACGAAGCGACGTCGGTCCTCTTCAGTAGGTAATTCATTAAAAATAGAACGTTCTACCTCACTCATAATCGGGGAGACTTCTCGAAGCCATCTTTTCCATTCGCCACTTTTTTTTTGGTCCCAAGAAGGTAGAACGAGAGAAAGCAAAGAAAGGATGATTAATGCTTTTTTTAGAGATTTCATTTTAAGTCACTTGAAGCTAACCTTTACTGGAAGCAATGTTGTTTGATTGTTACCTTTATTATTCTCCAGGGAAAGTTGGTCTTGCCTAACCTGGTATTTTTCATGTTGAACGCTTAAACAACATATAATTTTAGCATA
>Ga0190347_1000060_pt1 | contig 30971 bp, 32 predicted proteins | sample 48721356_MG_FD_161652 | JGI IMG/M metagenome (GOLD analysis project Ga0190347, IMG submission 161652) | Hydrothermal vent microbial mat bacterial communities from Southern Trench, Guaymas Basin, Mexico - 4872-13-5-6_MG | ecosystem: Environmental > Aquatic > Marine > Hydrothermal vents >...
GACTAAAAAGAGGATACTAGTTGTTGAAGATGAAGACAATATGAGACTATTAATAAAAGAAGAACTCGAAGAGTCAGGATACGTCGTGGATGAAGCCAAAAATGGTGAAGAAGCTTTGAAGAATTTTAAAGAAAAAGAATACGATCTTGTTACCATTGATATTGAAATGCCCGGAATGAATGGCCTGGAGGTTGCAGGAAAAATAAGAGAAATAAAAAAAGATGCAAAGATCATAATCTTAACCGCCTATTCCCATTATAAAAGTGATCTTGCATCATGGGCTGCTAATGCATATGTAGTAAAAACTTCTGATCTCACAGAACTTAAAGATACAATTTCAAAATTAATTAACAGCTAATATAAACCCTCCCGCAAGGCTAATAATAAGGTGGCGGGAGGGCCACCTTTTTTAATTTTAATATTAATGTTAAAATAGATTTAAAGAAATTTGGAGGTGATTAAATGGATTATAAAGAAACACTTAATTTACCATCTACATCTTTTTCTATGCGTGCCAATCTCGTGAAAAAAGAACCCGAAATGCTCAAAAATTGGGAAAAAATGGATGACTATAATCTTTCATTAAAAAGTCGTGAAGGAAAACCTAAATTTGTTCTTCATGATGGTCCCCCGTACGCTAATGGAAGTATACATATTGGAACGGCAACTAACAAAATATTGAAAGATATTGTTATTAGATATAAAACAATGAAGGGATATTACGCTCCCTATGTTCCTGGATGGGATACACATGGTTTACCAATTGAACACAGAGTTTCAATTGAACTAGGAGAAAAAATAAAAGAAATGAGTTCTGTAGATATAAGAAAAAAATGTAAAGATTTTGCTTTACATTTTGTAGATGTTCAGAGAGAACAATTTAAAAGACTAGGTGTCAGAGGAGATTGGGATAATCCATACCTTACTCTTGATCCAAAATACGAAGTTCACATTTTAGATATATTTAAAACACTGGTAAAAAACGGAAACGTTTATAGAGGAAATAAACCTGTTTACTGGTGTCCAACATGTAAAACAGCACTTGCTGAGGCTGAAGTTGAATATCACGATCATTCTTCACCATCAATATATGTGAAATTCAAAATGCTCGATGAAGAAAACACATATGTAGTTATATGGACAACCACTCCTTGGACATTGCCCGCCAACGTGGCAATTGCAGTTCATCCCGACTTTGATTATGTAAAAATAAATGTCAATGGAGAATACTGGATTGTAGCTGAAGGTCTTTTAAATAAATTTGTATCAGAAACAGAAATTGAATATTCTGTTGTAGAAAAATTTAAAGGAAAAGAACTTGAATATAAAAAAGCAAAACACCCATTTGCTGATAGGGAATCTTTGATTGTTCTTGCTGATTATGTAACATTAGAAGATGGTACGGGATGTGTCCACACAGCTCCAGGGCATGGTGCAGAAGATTATCTAACAGGAAAAAAATACAATCTTCCAATTCTCTCCCCGGTAGATGAAAATGGTGTATTTACTGATGGGGCTGGAAAATATGCTGGCTTAAAAATTTGGGATGCAAATAAGGTAATAATTGAAGATCTTGAAAAACTTGGGGCATTAATAAAGGTTGCAAAAATAAAACATAGTTATCCACATTGTTGGAGATGTAAAAATCCCGTAATTTTCAGAGCAACACCTCAATGGTTTATTTCTGTTGATGCTAACGATCTCAGAACAAAAGTACTGGAAGAAATTAAAAAGGTTGAATGGCATCCAAAATGGGGAGAAAACAGAATCACTGCAATGGTAAAAGATAGACCAGACTGGACTATTTCCAGACAAAGAGTTTGGGGAACTCCAATTCCTGCAATAAAATGTAAGGAATGCGGTGAGGTGTTCATAGATGAAAAAGTAATAGACAATTTCATCAAGATAGTCAGTGAAAAAGGAACAGATGCCTGGTTTGAACTATCTGAAGAAGAGATTATACCAAAAGATGTTAAATGTCCTAAATGTGGTCATAATAAATTTGAAAAAACGTATGATACCCTTGATGTTTGGATTGATTCTGGCTGTTCTTTTGAAGCAGTAATCAGATCTAAAGGTGAAAAATTCCCAGTGGATTTATATTTAGAAGGCGATGATCAACACAGGGGATGGTTCCAAAGTTCCATATTTATGTCAGTGGCTAAAACAGGACAAGCTCCATATAAATCTGTTGTGACACATGGTTTCATTAAAGACGAACATGGAAGAAAAATGAGCAAATCATTAGGTAATGTAATTGATCCAAATGAAATTGTTGATAAATTTGGTGCTGATATTTTAAGGCTTTGGGTAGCTAGTATTGATTTCTTTGATAATATAAGAGTTGGTAAAAACATCATTCAACAACAAGTGGAAGTCTACAAAAAAATCAGAAATACCCTTAGATATTTACTTGGAAATTTGAATGATTTTACAGAAAAAGATCTTGTACCATACGAAAAATTATTACCTCTTGATAAATGGGCACTTGCTAGACTTCAACAATTAATTAAGCAGGTTACTGTTCACTATGAAAATTATGAATATTCAAAAGTTTACAGCTTACTCAACCGTTACTGTACTGTCGAATTAAGTGCCACTTATTTAGACATTATTAAAGATAGATTATATGTTGAAGCAAAAGATTCTATCTATAGAAGATCTGCTCAAACAACAATGTATTATATTTTAGACGCTTTAATTAAAATGCTCGCACCTATTTTAGTTTTTACAGCTGAAGAAGCATATCAATTGAGCCCAATTAAAAAACACGAAACTGTTCACATTGATTATTGGCCAGAAGTTAATCCTGATTGGATAAACGAACAACTCCTAGATGATTTCAATATTCTCTTAATGGTTAGAGATGACGTTTTGAAATCCTTAGAAAATGCAAGAACTAACGACATAATAGGTCATTCCCTTGACGCAAAAGTTACACTTTCTGGTCTTAACGAAGAAGTTCAAACTATTCTTGAAAAATATAAAGATATATTAGAAGAATTTTTCATTGTATCTAAAGTTGAGTTTGGAGAAGGTACAACTAAAGGGGAACTTGTTAGTGTTTTAGTTGAAAAAGCCGATGGTCAAAAATGTCAAAGATGCTGGAAATACCATGAAGACACTGGCAAAGATAAAGAATATCCAGATGTTTGTCCAAGATGTGCTGCTGTTTTGAAAGGTGAGAGAAAATAAAATGCGGGGATTATCCCCGCATTTTTGAAAGAGGGGTTTTTAAATGAAATACATTGCTGTAATTGGTTCATCTGGAAAAATCAATGAAAACTTAAAGAAGATTTGCAAAAATTTAGGAAAAGAACTGGGAAAAAGATATACTGTACTTTCCGGCGGAAGAGATGGAGTAATGGAAGAAATAGCAAAGGGAGTAAATGAGGTAGGTGGAAAAATAATAGGTATACTACCTTTTGATGAACAAGGAAATAAATTTAATTCATTTGAAATCAAAACTGGGTTGGATTTTCAGATGAGATCATTCGTCATAATCAAAAGTGCAGATGCCGTAATCTCAATTGGTGGTGAAATAGGAACCGCAATTGAAATACTAGCAACATACGCTTACAAAAAACCTCTGATACTTTTCAATGGAACCGGAGGTTGGACTGATAAAGTTCAAAAAATATTAATTGATGGAAAATTTTTGGATAATAGGAGATTGATAGAAATAAAAATTGGAAATAATGTCAAGGAAATTTTAGAAATTTTAAAAGATATATTGGGGGAATAGTATGAAGTATATTCCGCTTGTAATTGTTACAATACTGTGGGGTCTTTCGTTTATTGCCACAAAAATTGTAGTGAAAGATATTCCACCTTTAACAGCTGCTTTTTTTAGGTTTTTAATTGCACTTTTTGCTTTGTACTTCTTGCCAAGAAAAAGAAATATATCGTTATTTAACAAACACAAAATATTAGCTGGTTTTTGGGGTATTACAGCCTATTTTGCAGCGGAAAATTTTGCTTTAAAACTAACCAGCCCTACAAACGCTGCAATGATTGTTTCTACAGCGCCTATTTGGTATGTTTTATTTACTCAATTATTTCACAAAAAGAAAACCAAAATAATACAATACATTGCGTCAATCGTAGCTCTAATTGGTGTTGCTTTAGTAATTTTAAATGGTAAAATTTACTTAAAAGTAAATTCTTTGGGAGATTTTCTGGCTTTTAGTGCTGCCTTTTCTTGGGTTTTCTACACACATCATGTAACAAAATTAAAAGATCATTCTTCATTAACTGCTATCTTTGAAATTACATTCTGGGGTATAATAACGTTAATTCCATTTTCAATCTTTGAATACATATTTTTTAAACCCAAATTAAATTTCAATATGTCTTCTATTTTTGGTCTTTTATATCTTGGCATATTTTGTTCGGCATTAGGATACTTTCTCTGGAATAAATCAATTGAGGTTCTTGGAGATAGAAGTACAACCAATGCTGTTTACTTAATACCACTAGTCACTGCCGTATCAGAAGCTTTAATTTTTAAACAAATACCTACTTTACTCTTAATTTCAGGTATAATATTAGTGGTACTAGGACTTTATGTTTTTGAGAAGTTTGAAGAAAGGGGAGAAATTCATGGGTAAAAATGATTTAGGAATAGACCTTGGAACAGCTAACTTTATTGTATATCAAAAAGGTAAAGGAATAGTCCTTTACCAACCTTCAGTTGTGGCAATTTCAAAAAAAACTGGCAAAATTATTGCAATCGGTGATGAAGCCAAAGAAATGCTTGGAAAAACGCCTGAAGATATTGTTATAGCTGTAAGACCAATGAAAGATGGTGTAATCGCTGATTATACAATAATTTCCGAAGTTTTGAGAATTTTCATAAAAAAAGTTACTAAAGGTTTTTTATTTAAACCAAACATGGTGATAGGTATACCGGCAAAAACCACAACAGTTGAAAAAAGAGCCGTTTTTGATGCTGCACTAAATGCAGGTGCTAAAAAAATATATGTGGTTTCAGAACCACTTGCAGCAGCTATAGGAGCAGGAATAGATGTTACCAAACCTAGTGGAAATATGATAATTGATATAGGTGGAGGAACTACTGATATAGCAGTTATAAGTTTGGGAGGAGTCGTTGTAGGTGATTCAATAAAAATTGCAGGAGATGCTATGGATGACATCATTGTTAAAAGTGTTAGAAAATTATTTGGTTTAATCATAGGTGAATCTACTGCAGAAGAAATAAAAATTAAAATCGGAAAAGCACATCCTGATGTGGAAGATAAAGAAATGGAAATCAAGGGAAGAGATGCAGTAACTGGTTTACCACGAGTTGACAAAATCACTTCCCAACACGTATACGAAATGTTACGACCTACTATAGAAAATCTGGTATCAAAAATTAAGATCGTTCTTGAAAAAACACCTCCCGAATTGTCAGCAGATATAATGGAAAAGGGCATAGTTCTAACTGGTGGAGGTTCTCTATTAAGAGGGATTGATATGGCTATAAAAGATGAAATTGGCGTGCAATGTAAAGTTTCTGACGATCCTATGACTTGTGTTGCAAGAGGTACAGGAATTCTTCTGGATGAAGAAGATTTACTGGAACTTGTTGCTTCAACTTATGAGTAAATTAATTAAAAAAAGCTCCCAATTGGGAGCTTTTTTACTTTTAACCTTATTTATGCTTTTTTATTCATATTTTTACTTTCCTAATTGAAAGATTAATAAACTTTTATAAAACAAAAATATCTCATAAGAAGCATCTAAAAAGATTAAAATAAGTTATTTTTAATTATTTATCCAAGTAGCTTATTATATTAGCAATATCTGAAGGAGTTACACCAGGAATCCTCATTGCCTGACCAATAGATCTCGGTAAGATTTTTTTAAGTTTTTCCCTTGCTTCAGTTGAAAGATTGGGAACTTTATCAAAATTAATCTTTGAAATATCCAATGTTTCATATTGTTCAAAAATTTTTACCTCTTCCATCATTTTTTGAATGTATCCTTCATATTTTAGCAAAATTTCCAATTGCTCTATTAACTCTTCATCAGAAATTGGTTCTGGATCCAAAATTCTTACATTTTTATACCTTACTTCAGGTCTTTTAAGTATATTGTAAAGCTTTGTCCCTTCTTTAATTGGCGATGAACCTAGTTTCAAAAGAATATCATTAACTGTTTCAGATGCAGGAATCTTCACTTCTTTTAATCTTTCAACTTGTCTTTTTATTTCTTTATCAAGTTTTAAAACTTTTTCATAAAACCATTTTGGAATTAATCCCACTTGGTAACCATACTTTGCTAACCTTAGATGTGCGTTATCATGCCTTAGTAATAGCCTATATTCCGCCCTAGAAGTTAACAGCCTATAAGGTTCATCAACTCCTTTTGTAGTCAAATCATCTATCAATATACCTATGTAACTTTCTGATCTCTTGAGTATAAGCTGATTTCCACCAAAGATTTTCATAGCTGCATTTATTCCAGCAATTAGACCTTGACCTGCTGCCTCTTCATATCCGCTTGTTCCATTGATTTGTCCAGCAAAAAACAATCCTTCAACTATTTTAGATTCCAAAGTTTGATACAATTGAGTGGGATCAATAAAATCGTATTCTATAGCATATGCTGGTCTTACAATAATTACATTTTCAAGACCAGGTACAGTTCTTAACATTTGAATTTGAGCAGCATATGGAAGACTTGTTGAAAGTCCATTTAAATAATACTCTTCTGTATATTTTCCTTCAGGTTCAACAAAAACCTGATGTGAATCTCTACCAAATTTTATTACTTTATCTTCTATCGAAGGGCAATATCTCGGACCTACACTGTGAATCAACTTTACTTCACCATACAATGGCGAATAAACTAAATAATCTTTAATAATTTTATGTGTTTCGGGATTTGTATGAGTTAACCAGCATGGATAATCCTTAGTTAAAATTTTTGGTTCATCAAAATAGGAAAATGCCCACGGAGTATCATCTGTATCCTGTCTTATCATTTTTGAAAAATCTATACTACTTTTCAGAACTCTTGCTGGAGTTCCTGTTTTGAAACGTGAAATTTTAAAACCAACTTCTTGTAGAGACTTACTTAATCCTTTAGCAGGAAAATCCCCCATTCTGCCAGCTTCCATAGTGTCTCTTCCTATAAAAATCTTTCCTCTTAAAAAAGTACCAGTTGTTAAAATTACCGCCTTTGCATAATAATCTATACCAAATGAATCAACAACACCCTTTATTTTCCCTTTTTCTACAATCAGTTTTTCCACAAGACCGAATCGCAAAATCAAATTTTTCTGAGTTTGAAGTTTTTTCTTCATCACATGTGAATATTGATACTTATCAATTTGAGCTCTTAAAGCTCTTACAGCAGGGCCCTTTCCTGTATTTAACATTCTTACATTTATCATAGTTTCATCGGTTGTTTTGGCCATTTCACCGCCAAGCACATCTATTTCTCTCACAACTACGCCCTTTGCTGGTCCACCAATTGCAGGATTACAAGGAGCCCATCCTACATTATCTGGATTGGTAGTTAATAAAAGAGTCTTTAAACCTAACCGGGCAGGAGCTAAAGCAGCTTCAATACCAGCATGACCACCACCAACTACGATAACATCAAAGTTTTTATCATCATCAGGTCTTTTAAAATACACACTAATTGCCTCCTTTTTATTTCACTTTTCAATATATTTTATATTAAGTATATCACACTGTTTTTTTGTGTGTCTATATGATAAAATTGTTTTGGAGGGATTTAAATGAAAAATAAGCTTACATTGCAAAACTTATTTAAAACACTTTCAAATCAAACAAGATTAGAAATATTAATTTCCATATTTGATAATAATTTAACTGCATCTGAAATTGCTGTAAGAATTAATCGAGATATTTCTACTGTATACAGACATTTGATACATTTAAAAAATTTAGGAATTTTAAAATCTAAAAGAGTTAAAGGTATTGAATACTTCGATTTTTCATCCACTAAGATATTCCAGTTACTTGAAAAAGCCATTGAATTTATCAATGAGATAAATGGTGAAAAATACATAGATTGTACAAAATTAAAACACTGTTATTTTGACAACAATCCACTAGAAATTTCTCCAGATTACATTCTGGATCTTCGTGGTGAAATATGCCCCACACCTGATATACAAACCAGAAAAATGATTGATAAAATGAAAAAAAAGCAAATTCTCTTAGTAATTGTTGACTATCCTTTATCTGCTGAGAGAATACCAATTTCGGTAATTAAAAAAGGGGCAAAAATCATTGGAAGGATTAGTGAAAAACCAGGGGAAGTAAAGTTGTATATACAAAAATAATAGAGGGCTTAAGCCCTCTATTATTTTTCATAATTTTCGTATTCTTCCTTACTCATTAAATCTTCCAATTCTTTAGAATCTTCAATTTCTATCTTTACGATCCATCCTTCATTTTCAGAAGAATCATTAATTAACTCAGGAGATGTATCCAATTCTTTGTTAATTTCAATTACTTTTCCACTTACTGGAGCATACACTGTACTTGCTGCTTTGACAGATTCTATAGTGCATAAAGTATCACCTTTTTTTACTGCTTTTCCAACTTCTGGTAAATCCACATAAGTTATATCTCCCAAATCTTCTGCTGCTCTTTCTGAAATACCAATTGTCGCAATACTACCTTCTAATAAAACCCATTCGTGTGTTTTAGAATATTTTTTCATTTTTTCACCTCTCCAATCTTATATATGAATAGTCAATTTACCTTCAAAAGCACCAAGCAATGTTTCTGTAAGGGTTGGATGTGGATGAATCGCTTCTGCTACCTGATGCGAAGTCATTTGATATTTAACTGCCAAGACTCCTTCCATAATCATATCTGTTGCATTAGGGGATACAACTGTAACTCCCAAAACTTTTCCAGTTTCCTTTTCTTCAATAACTTTAGCAAATCCAACTCTTTCATCCATAGTTCTGGCTCTTCCGTTGGCTGAAATTGGGAATTTCCAAATATTTACTTTGTCTTTATCAATATCCTTTTCCTTTAATCCAACTGAAGCAATTTCGGGATTTGAGAAAATAATAGAAGGAACAGCAGAATAATCCATTTCTTTTGATTCACCTACGATATTATGTGCTGCAATGATTCCTTCGTACATTGCCACATGTGCTAACATTATCTCTCCTCTTACATCTCCAACTGCATAAATATTATCAATGTTGGTCTTCATATGCTTATCTGTAACAACGCCGCGTTTTACTTCTATACCTAGATTCAAAATATCTTCGGTAATATTTGGTTTTCTACCAACTGCCAGTAAAACTTTTTCAAATTCAAATTTTTCTCCATTTATTTCTGCAATATAATTATCTTCTTTTTCAATGTTTTCAATTTTTGTACCTTCGATAATTTTTACCTTTTTCTTTTTTAATACCTTTTTTATTTCTTCGGCTACATCTTTATCTTCAAATGGTAAAATGTGTTCCGCAAGTTCTACGATTGTTACATCCACACCAAATGTTGAAAAAAACGTTGCAAATTCTACTCCAATTACTCCTCCACCAATAATCAACAAACTTTTAGGAAATTTTTCCATTTTAAAAACATCATCACTTATCCAAACTCCAGGAATCTTATCAAAAGGCGAAAAAACCACCGGAACAGAACCATTAGCCAAAATTATATTTTTTCCTTTTATTTCTTCGTTTGTTTCCTCAAGCAAAACCGTTTCATTGTCTTTTAGTTTTCCTGTTGCCTTAAAAACTTCTATTTTGTTTTTTTTCATCAAAAATTCTATACCTTTTCTAGACATTGTAACAGATTTTTCCATATGTTTCATTATTTTTAAAAGATCATACTCAACATTGTCGACTAAGATGCCCATTTTTGAGGATTTTTCAACTATTTCTTGGTACAAATGTGCTGAAGTAAGTAAAGCTTTAGTCGGTATACATCCTTTATTTGTACATGTTCCCCCGAAATTTTCTTTTTCTATTATTGCAACTTTTTTACCAAGTTGGGAAAGTCTTATTGCAGCAACATATCCTCCTGGACCTCCTCCAATAACTATTGCATCAAACATTATATTCCCTCCTTTTGTTAAAAGGTGAGGGGATAACCCCTCACCCTATAAATTTTTCTTCTTTTTCAATAATTTCAACAAACTTTTCATAATCTATTAAATCATAATTGGCATCTTCCTCTTTATAGCCACGTGCAAGAAAATCTTCCTTTAAAATATATATTTTTGCTTTTGTTAAATCAGATAAATTTTCTAAATTCCAATAAATCCCATCTTGTATCAAAACAATAGAATCATCTGGTTTAGAAGTTTCAATCTTAAGTTTTTCAATTGGATGGTTTATGCCGTATTTAACTAACACTAAAGCCATTAAAATCACCTCTCACATAAAAATGACATAATCGAATTCGTGGAAAAAGTCAGGTAACTTTTCTTTACTTAATATTTTAGCACAGAAATTTTCATCTATATTTTTTACTTTATATTTTTCTAAATCTTCCTTAACTACATAAACTGGTGTTTCATATCTTTTTATAAATCTTTGAACTATTTTTATTGGAAGTAGTCCTAAAGATTCGGGAGATGTATCTTTGGAAAGAGCCACAGAAGCTGCATCTAAAAGCATAACCGTCGGTTCTATATCTTCTCCATACATACCAAAAGCGGTTCTAAAACCTTCATTTACCCAAATTGAACCTACCGGAGATTGATATACTACAAATAATACCTTTTTTTCCATCTCATTCACCTCACGCCATAAGACTTATAAAACGATCACTTGTATAAATTAATTCAGCCAGTTCTGGTAATCCACTTGGATTAGACCCATCTATTATCATATCCGTAGTTATACCCCTGTAATCCATACAAATACCACATATTTCCACTTTAGCACCTTTTTCAACTAAACCTTTTAAAAGTTCAGAAATATTCCTATCTCCTCTAACTGGTTTTATGTTTTTATTTGAAGCAATTGCAGAATCACAGAAGAGAAATATAGTTACCTCATGACCTTTTTTTAAGGCAGCTTCTGCTATTTTAACAGCTGTATCTAAATCTTGATAAGTATATGGCTGAACCATAACCTGAATTGTGATTTTCATAGTATAACCTCCTTAATCTCTTCCAAATAACAACCATGCCATAGTCCAATTTCCTAAAATAAAGAATATTGATGCTATTATGGACCCTATAGCCATTTGTGGAACACCCGTAAAGAAATGTCCTATATTACATCCTCCAGCTGTTACAGCACCTAATCCCATTAAAAATCCGCCAATCATAACTTGTAAATAGGTAATAGGATTTTTAGGCATTCTTAATTTAAATTCTCCAGCTAATTTAGCTGAGATCATGGCACCTATAATAATTCCTATAATTTCCCATGCTTCCCAACTTAATGGACTACCAGCTAGAAAACTTTTAAATAATCCTATCCATCCACCTGTAATACCAAAACCATAATTTCTCCCACTTGCTGCACTAGCTATCCATGCAATAGGAGCAAGAATAGCTAAAATAACTGCAGCAGTTTTTATTCCCAATTTTGACTGTCTTTTGGTAGTTTTAGTGCCAAATGTATACCATAATAGCAATCCAGCAAATATTATTCCAACAATCCATGGATTTAAATGTAAAACACTTGGTAATGTTGGTCCTGCTTTGGAAGAATAAATAGGAGTTGTATATTCTACTTTCATATTAAATTTAGAAACCCAGTCTAACCATGGTTTAAAAATTCCTGCCTTTGTAGCATAAGCGGTTAAACCATAAAATATTGCTGCAAACCATGCTGTGGTCATACCTTCACCTGTTCTGTATGTAACCCCCGAAGCACAGCCTCCAGCTAAAACCATTCCCAATCCAAAAATATATCCACCAATAATATTACCAACCCAGTTAAGAGGTTTAGGGTTTAAAGTAATCCAACCAAATTGTGCAAACAATAAGAATGTTAATGTTTGTAAAGCAATCACCATTGCAGCAAATTTCATTAAATAATTATCTTTAAAAAGCTTAACATCTCTAAAAGCAGAGTTAAAACAAATTCTTCCTCTTTGAAGTATTATACCAAAGATTAATCCCAGAATAATTCCTGTCCAAGCCATGAGATTTACCTCCTTCTACTCTTTTATTTTACTTTGATATAAATTTTCCATTCACTGCCTCCAACTTCCTCTATCTCCAGAACCTCATGACCTAACTTTTTAACTGTTTCCGGAATTCTTTCTTTTGACATTGGATAATCAATTAAAACTTCCAGTATTTCTCCAGATTTCATTTTTTTCAATGCTCTCTTTGTTTCAACATCTGGAACAGGACAAACTTCTCCTCTAACATCAATAGTTTTTGTTACTTCATACTTAGCCATATAAATCCCTCCTTATTATAAAATGTAATGGGTATTCCCGTTTTGTTATATTTTTCACAATAATTATAAATAAACACTGTTTCTTTGTAATTTCAAAAATGTTTCTATTTGGTAAACTATGAAAAATTTGACGAAAATAAAGATATATTAATCCTTTATATGTATTAAAATTTACTTCAAACAAAATATATTTAAAAGATTTTGGTTGCATATCGTATTAATTTTTACTGTGTTTTTAAATTATTATTTCATCTATGTATTTGTGATTTTTCTATTAAAGTATTTTGTAACATCTAATTTAATTTTCTTTTTCACTTTAATGGTAAAATAGTTTTTAAAGCTAACTATTCTATATGAGGTGATGTATGGGAGTTTATAGAAAATTATTCTCAATTGCTTTGCCTATTGCATTACAACAATTTTTATCAACAAGTGTTAATTTTATAGATACTATAATGATAGGCAAACTTGGGGAAATTGCCTTAGCTTCTGTTGGATTATCCAACCAATTTTTCTTTTTTTATAATATTGTTCTTTTTGGCCTCGTATCTGGAGGAGCAATATTTTTTGCGCAATTTTGGGGGAAATATGATCTTGACGGAATTTCTAAATCTACTGCTTTAACTGTATTATTTGGTTTGATTATTTCGTTACCTTTTTTTGTTTTAACACTATTTTTCCCAAATCTTGTAATGAAGTTTTTCTCTCCTGATCCTTTGGTAATAGAGGCTGGGATTAAATATCTAAGAATATTATCTTTCTCTTTTCCTATCTTTTCCTTATCCATGGTTTTTTCTTTTGTTTTACGTAGCGTTCATAAGGCACATATTCCTATGTTTGTTACGACAATTGAACTCTCTTCCAATGTATTTTTTAATTACATACTTATTTTTGGAAAACTTGGTTTTCCAAAACTTGGTATAGTTGGTGCTGCTATAGCAACAGTCGCATCAAGAATTATTGGCCTTGTTTTTCTTCTTATTATCATGAAAACAAAGGATCTTCCAGGACGATTTACTATAAAGCATATAAAAATGTTAAATTTAACATTTATAAAACGTTTCCTTCGTTATACTTTACCCACTATTGCTAACGAATTTGCTTGGTCTCTTGGTTTTACTATGTATTCTGTTATATATGCACACATGAGCACCAAAGTAATAGCAGCCAGAAATATATTGGGAACAATAGAAGGTTTCGCCTGGGCTTTTACTTTTTCATTGGCAAACGCTGCTTCAGTAATTATAGGAAACTATCTTGGAGCCAAAAAATTCGACGAAGCATTTAAACTTTCTAAAAAGATTATTATATTAACGGAAATAGTTGCAACAATTTCAGCGTTTGCAACATATTTTGGAACAACATTTGCAATAAATTTATTTAACGTTTCTGATGAAGTTAAAAATTTAGTTATCGTTGCAATGGCCATCTCTATGGGATTTTTACCTCTGAAGGTTTATAACGGTCTTAACGTGGTTGGGTTTTTAAGGGCTGGTGGAGATACAAGATTTTCTTTTGCAGTTGAAGCTTCCACTCTATGGTTTCTAGGAGTTCCACTCGCTGCAATTGGTGGATTAATATTAAAATTGAGTTTTCCAGTAGTTTTACTTTTGACCATGGCAGATGAAATTGTAAAATCAATAATACTTTCATACCGTTTTAAAAGTAGAAAATGGATTAGAAATATTGTAGAAGGGCTATAGAATTTTTGATAATCTTTCCAATTGTTCATCCAAATTTTCCATCTCCTGTAAAGTATTTAAAATTTCTTCTTCTAAAAATTCCTTTTTTCTAGTTAAATCCATAGCTTTTAAATAATCAGAACCAATGTTTAATAATTCTTTTTCAATTTTTTCCAATTCTTTTGAAAGCATTCTTTCTTTCTCTTCTAGCTCCATAATTTGATTTTTCAATTTTTTTATTTGATTCCTAATTTTCTTTCTTTCTTCAAATTCTGTAATGTCTTTTTTGGTCTGATTTCTTTTACTTTCAGGCATATCATATTCATCTACAGAAGAAATTTCCACAATTGTTTTTTCTTTAATAGCAAAAAATCTATTACATACATTTTTTATTAATTCTTCATCATGTGAAACAAGTACAATAGAACCTTTAAATTCTTTAAGAGCATTTTCAAGAATTTCAACAGTTTCAAGATCCATGTGATTGGTAGGTTCATCTAATATCAGTAAATTTGGTCTTTTTAATAAGACCTTTGAAAGTGCAAGTATCTGTTTTTCTCCTCCACTTAATTCTGAAACCATTTTAAAAACATCTTCACCTTTAAAGCCAAATCTTCCGGCGTAGGCTCTAACAACATAATCTGGTTCCATTTCCATTTCAGAAGACATCTCTTCAAAAACCGTATTTTCAGGATCAAGATTTTCAACAAACTGATCGAGAAAAACTGGTTTTACATTGTGCCCAAATTTTACTATTCCATCTCCTTTAAGATTTCCGTTAATTAACTTTAAAATGGTAGTTTTACCACTTCCGTTTGGACCCATTATCGCAACTTTTTCTCCATTGTAAATAGTAAATGATACATTTTTTATTACATCTAAAAAACCCAATTTTTTTACTTCTAAAACAATATACCCAGAAGATTCCGGTTCTGGAATTTTTACAATTTTATCAACTTCATCCTCCACAAATACTGTAGTACTTTCAAGTTCTTCGAGCATTTTTTGAAGTCTTTTTTCCTTGCTTTTTGCCTGTTTAATTGATTTTTCCCGACCCCATTTTCTATATCTTTCAATTATTGTTTTCAATCTCTCTATTTCTTTTACTTTGTTTTTTAACTCCCTTTCTTGGTGTAAAAGTAAATTTTTTCTTTCTTCAATATATCTGTCAAAGCTCATGTTAAAATCCCAAATTTTTTCATTATTTATTTCCAGAAATCTATCACACGTGTCCCTTAAAAAACTCCTATCATGGGAAATGATTATATAACCACCATCAAAATTTTTTAAAAAATTTTTTAAAAAATGTATCCCAGATATATCTAGAAAATTAGTGGGTTCGTCTAAAAGCACAAAATCTGGATTTTCCAAAAAGACCCTCCCAATATGAAGTCTTGTCTTTTCCCCACCACTAAATGTTGAAATTTCACGATTCCAATCTTTTTCTTCAAACCCCAAACCTTTTAATATACTCCTAACCATTCTTTCCTTTTCGGGTGTATCGGCAACTTTCATATAATATTTAAAAGGTGTTTTTTCATCAAAATTTCTAAATTGATCAAGATATAGAATTTTACCAGAAGTAAAAATTTTACCGGTATAATCATTAAAAATACCGGCTATTGCTTTTAAAAGTGTAGTTTTTCCTGAACCATTTTTGCCAATTAACGCAACTCTCTCCTTATCAGATATATTTAAATTTACATCTGATAATAAGGTTTTTCCAGGAAATGAAATTGTAAGGTTGTTAAGAACAATCAAAACCAAATCACCTCAGGTTAATTTTTTTGTTAAAATAAAACATTCAATAGAAGTTAAAATTGCAAAAAGATGCCATAAAATAATAAAAATAACAATAAAAATTAAATGTATTCCAGTTAATTCTGTGTCTCCATGAGCAAGTCCAGTAAAATTGGCATAAATGTTGGCAACTAAAAAGTTAATTACTGATAAGGAAAGATATAGTACTAATTTTTTGTATTCCGAAAAACTTTTTTTGTTAACTACTTCCAATATAATAATACCCAAAGCAGAGAAAATTGTAAACAAAATCAGTTCAGCAGGCATCATAAAGTCATATAAGAATTTTCCCTTGGTAATTAAAATAATAAGAGTTAAAACAACAGGTATCGCAACTGGGAAGGTCGACGTTACTGAAAAAAGATAACCTAAAACTTTTGAAACTTTATTTTTGTTCATAATATCCCTCCCTCCTTCAAGCTTATTTTAACATAAATTATTTCTTATCATTTTATTTATTTTATTTAGTTTCTTGACATAAAATTCATTATTTATACATATACACTAATTTAGTATGTGATATAATTTAAAAAAGGAAAAAATACGGAGGTGAGCAAATGCCAAATCCACAATTTAATTTAAATAACGAACAAAACAAAGTAAAAGAAAAGATGAGTAAAATCAAACATAAGATTGCTGTTTTAAGTGGCAAAGGTGGTGTAGGTAAAACTACCGTTGCTGTAAATCTTGCTACGGCTTTAGCTGAAAGCGGATACAAAGTAGGATTGCTGGATCTTGATATTCACGGTCCAAATATTGTCAGAATGTTAGGTGAGAAACATCCTACAGTTGAAGATGACGAAATGGTCCCGGCAGAAATTTTGCCTAATTTAAAAGCTTTGTCAATCGGAATGCTGGTAGAAGAAGGTAAAGCAGTAATTTGGAGAGGCCCTCTAAAACATTCTGCAATAAAACAATTTCTAGGAGATACAAAATGGGGCGAACTTGATTATCTCATTTTTGACTTACCACCTGGAACCGGCGATGAAGCTCTAAGTTTATTTCAAACTTTAGGAACTAGTGATGGAGTCGTTATTGTTACTACTCCCCAGAAAATTGCCTTGGATGATGTGAGGAGATCTATAGATTTTGTCCGTTCGATGAACCAAAAGTTAATAGGAGTAGTCGAAAATATGTCCTATGTAAAATGTCCAAAATGTGGAGAAAAAATAGATATTTTTGGTAATGGTGGAGGAGAAATTTTAGCTAAAGAGTACAATACAGAATTACTTGCTAAGATCCCACTCGATCCAAGAGCTGCAAAATTTGCAGATGAAGGAAAACCTATAACATTATATTTAAGAGAAACTGAAATAGAAGGAGAATTTAGAGAATTAGCAGAAAAAGTTGCAAAAATTGTTGAAAAGTAACTTATGCAAGAGGTGAAACAATGAAGGTATTAGTAACAAACGACGACGGTGTTACGGCCGATGGTATTTTGTGTTTGGCTAGATATCTGAGTAAAGAACATGAAGTAACTGTCGTCGCTCCCGAAACTGAACAAAGTGCCGTTGGGCATGCAATAACAATAAGGTTCCCATTGTGGCTCAGAAAAGTGGATATAAAGGAACCTTTTGAAATATATTCTGTTTCTGGAACCCCAGCTGATTGTGTAAAGATTGGAATTGATGTTGTGTTGGGTGAAAAACCAGACCTTGTTATAAGTGGCATAAATAGAGGAAATAATCTGGGAACTGATGTAATCTATTCTGGAACTGTTAGTGGTGCACTTGAAGGAGCAATTGCTGGTATTCCTTCCATTGCTATTTCAAGCTATGATTTTAAAAAACCAATGTACGAGACTGCCGCAAAATTTATTCTTAACTTTTTAAAAGAATTTGATGTTAAATCAATTCCAAGGTTTTCTGCATTGAACATAAATGTTCCATCAATTCCGTATGAAAAAATTCGAGGCTGGAAGCTAACAAGACAAAGTAAAAGAAGGTACGAAGATTATTTTGAAAAGAGGGTGGATCCATCAGGAAGCGACTATTACTGGATGATGGGAAATATAATTGAAAATGACCCCGATCCTAAAGCAGATTATAGGGTTTTAAAAGAAAATTATGTATCTGTAACCCCAATTTCTCTTTTCATGACAAATGAAAAGTATTTACAAAAATTGGAGGAGCAATATGATGAAAATAAGATTGTTTGGTGATCCTATTCTAAGAAAAAAAGCTAAAGAAGTTTCTGATTTTGAATTTGTACAAAACATAAAAGAAGAATTTTTAAAAACAATGTATTTAGATGACGGGGTTGGTCTTGCCGCACCACAAGTTGGTATTTCCTTGCGTTTTTTCGCATTAGATGATGGGAACGGGCCACTGATTATCGTCAATCCCGAAATTCTTGATCACTCAGAAGAAAAAGAATTGGGTGAAGAAGGTTGCCTGAGTTTACCGGGAATTTTTGAAGACGTTTTAAGATATAAATGGGTAAAATTAAGATATCAAGATGAATATGGGAAAGTTCACGAGCAGTTGTTTGAAGGTTATTCTGCGCGCATTGTTCAACACGAAAGAGACCACTTAGATGGTATCCTCTTTATTGATCATCTGCCAACCAATATTAGAAAACAACTTGCTCCTGAGCTTGCAAAAATTTCGAAGATGAGATTGGAGGAAACTAAGTGAATTTTAAAGATTTTAACTTAAGTAAAGATGTGTTAACAGCAATTAACAGAAAGGGGTTTGAAAAACCCACACTTGTACAGGAAAAGGTTATTCCTATTTTGTTGAAAAAAGAAAAAAATTTAGTTGTACAAGCAAAAACAGGCACTGGAAAGACTGCATCCTTTGGAATACCTTTAGTAGAACTTTTAGAACCTAAAGGATATGTCCAAGCAATTATTTTAACACCAACTAGAGAACTAGCTTTGCAGGTTTCAGAGGAAATTAATTCTTTAAAAAAGAAGAGATTAAAAATACTACCGGTTTATGGAGGACAATCAATTAGTCACCAAATAAAGCATTTAAAAAACGGTGTAGATATTGTCGTTGGAACTCCCGGCAGAGTGTTAGATCACATTCAAAGAAAAACCCTTGATCTTTCAAAAGTTTCATATTTTATTTTAGATGAAGCTGATGAAATGCTTGATATGGGATTTATCGAAGATGTGGAGAAAATTTTAAAAAGCACGTCAGATGATAAATTTTTCCTAATGTTTTCTGCTACAATTCCCCAAAGAATTATTTCTCTTGCAAGAAAATATGTAAAAAATTACGAAGTAATAAAAATTGTAGATAAGGAATTAACTACAAATCTAACAGAACAGATATATATTGAAGTAAATGAAAACGACAAATTTGAAGCCCTTTGCAGAATAATTGATCTTGAAGAAGAATTTTATGGTCTTGTATTTTGTAGAACAAAACTAGAGGTTGACAAAGTTTCTGGAAAACTGATTGAAAGAGGCTATGACGCCGAAGCTTTGCACGGTGATTTTTCTCAGTATCAAAGAGAACGTGTCTTAAAAAAATTTAAAGACAGAAAAATAAACATATTGGTTGCTACAGATGTTGCAGCAAGAGGTATTGATATCGATGGTTTAACTCATGTCATTAACTATTCAATTCCCCTTAACCCTGAACATTATGTCCATAGAATTGGAAGGACAGGAAGAGCTGGAAAAGAAGGAATAGCAATAACATTTGTCACACCAAGAGAATATAGACAACTATTCAAAATCAGAAAATTTTCCAATGCAAAAATAAAAGAAGGAAAAATACCATCTATTGAACAAATAATTCAATCAAAAGCTCAAAAAATTAAGGAAGATATACTCAATAAGAAAATTCAATTAAATGATATTTATTACAAACTTGCTGACGAGCTTTTAGAGCAGGAAGAAAATAGAGAGTTAGTTGCAAAACTTTTATTTAAAGCATTTAAAGGGTTAGATCCAAATTCCTACGAATCAATTTCACACAGACCCAAAAATCAAAAATCTCAAGTACGCCTATTTATTGCAAAAGGCAAAAATTCTGGTATGACAAAAAATGATCTATTAGATTTCATCGTTCAGAATACTGGGATTAGTAAAAATGTCATTCAGGATGTTGTTGTTTTAGATAAATTCTCATTTATTACTGTTCCATATAAAGAAGCAGAGATAATTCTTTCAGTTTTCAAAAAGAGAGGTCGAAGATCAATAGTTTCAAAAGCAAAGGCTAAAAACTAGGAGGTGTATTTATGAAAAAGTTAGGTATGCTTTCAGTCGCTCTTGGATTACTTCTCTCATTTGTTTTGTTATTTGCTGGAAGCGATTCTGCCCAAGGGCCCAAACTTGCATATATTGATTCAACTAAGGTACTTCAATCATACGACAAATGGATTGACCTTCAATCAAAATACCAGGAAGATTATCAATTTTATGCAAAAAAACTAAATGAACTTGTAGCTGAAATTAATCAATTAAAAGAAAGTGGTGCTTCTCAAGAAGCAATCAATGCAAAAACTCAGGAATATGTTCAAAAACAACAACAATATAACAAATTGTTAAATGATGAGTATCAACAAAAATTTAGTGAAATTGAACAGGAGATTTTATCTAAGATTCAAGAATTTGCTGAAATTATGGGATATGACTTTGTCTTTAATAGCAAATCAATGTCCTATGGTAGCCCTGAATATGATATAACTGCGAAATTTATCGAATATTTGAAATCTGGACAATAATATGAAAATCACATGTGAAAATGTGGTAAAAAAATTTGGAAGAAAACTGGTTTTAAAAGGAATAAATTTATGTGTAAATAAAGGCGAAGTTGTGGGCTTGCTTGGGCCTAACGGTTCAGGTAAGACCACTTTGTTTAATATAATACTTGGAGTAGTTATTCCAACAAAAGGAAAGGTATTTTTCAACAAAGAAGAAGTAACAAATCTTCCAATTCATAAACGTGCTTTGATGGGAATAACCTACTTGCAACAAGAAACATCTGTTTTTAGAGAACTTTCCGTTTACAACAATCTTAAACTAATACTTGAATTCCATGAAAAAAGTAACAAAGATTCTATAGAATTAAAAATTGAGAATTTACTTAAAGAATTTGGAATATATGGACTAAAAGATCAGTTTGCTTCTGACCTTTCAGGTGGAGAAAAAAGAAGGTTAGAACTTGCTAGAATGATGACATTATCTCCAAAATTCTTGCTTTTAGATGAACCATTTGTTGGAATTGATCCCAAAACTGTGAAAGAAATACAAAAAATGGTATTATTATTAAAAGAGAGAGGTTTAGGTGTAATTATTACAGATCATAGTGTGGATGCATTAAAGGACGTTGTTGATAGATTGTATGTCATTCACAAGGGAGAAATAATTGCAAATGGAGAACCAGAAAAGGTTTTAAACGACAAAATCGTAAAAGAAGTATATTTGGGGGGAGAAATATGACAGTATTGCTCAGTATTTTATTTTCAATTTGGGGGTTGTTAGGGCCAGAAAGTATAGCTTTAGATGAATATGGCGGATATTATATTTCACAAATGGGTGAATTGTACACCGCAGATGGAAGTATGATTTTTCAAAACAAAGAAAAAACCGAAGAATTTTTTAAATTAATTGATCCAAAAGGTATTCTTTTAGAAGATAATATACTTTGGATTGCTGAAAACGATAGACTTATCAAGTATGATACATCAAACTCCAATTTTAAGAACTTTACAGCTGAAAGCGGACTTGCAAAATACTTAAATGATATTGTGAGATATAAAGGAAATCTCTACGTAACCGATACATACGCAGATATGGTTTACATCTTTAAGAATGATATTTTAGAACCTGTTTTAACCATTTCAAGACCAAATGGAATAACTACTGATGGAGAATATTTATATATCGTTTCATTTACAAATCCAGCTGTTGTTTACAAAAGTGATGGTAAAAAACTTCTTGAAGTTGTAACTTTAAAAGAAATTAACTTTGGTGATGGAATAGCATACGATAAAGAAAATGATATTTTCTTTGTATCTGGTTTTAAATCAGGAAATGTTATAGTTTATAAAAATTGGAAAAAAATAGGAGAATATGACAAATTTACATCTCCAGCTGATATCTATTACGATACATCTACAAAAACGCTTTATGTTCCTGATATGAAAACAGGGAAAATTATTGCTCTAAAGGTGGAGATTAGTGAGTAAAGAATATATTATTCTTTTCAAGAAAATAGGTTTGTTTAGATATGTTTCTGCACTAGACACAATTACAATGATAGAAAGAACTTTCAGACGCAGCAAATTATCCCTTTGCTACACTGAAGGTTTTCATCCGAAACCAAAGTTTTCTTATATAGATCCCGTACCAACTGGTGTAATTGATTTAGCTTTTTATTTCAATGTATGTCTTGAAGAAGAGTATGAACCAGCATTTATATATGAAAGTATAAAAAAAGTTCAACCAAGATTTTTGAAAATTCATAAAGTTTTTAATTCATCAATCAATCTTTCTAAAATTAACCGTTATCAATTTTCATTAATTATCAAAAAACCATTTCACTTAGATTTAAACAAACAAATAGAAAAGAAAACAAAAAGAGGTATAAAATTAATCAATTTAAACACACTAAATGATGTTGAATTATTTGAAAAAAAAGACTATGTTGTGTTAAACTATATTATTGACAAAGAACATCTATTTAATCCTTATCAATTTTCCGAGCAAGTTTATTTAGCTATGAGAAAAGAGGTTTTTGTTGATAAGCTTCCACTATCTACTTTGTTGAATAAAACTAGAGACTAAGTCGCAGGAGGTGTACTAATGATTGATGTTGGTTCATTATCAAAGGGTATGTATATTAAATACGAAGGAGAAATCTACAGGGTAGTTGATGTGAACAAGCATTTTAGAGCTCGTGGTTCCGGATTGATAAGGACAAAATTAAAAAATCTATCAACAGGTTTAATAAGGGAAGTAAATTTCAATAGCGGGGAAAAAGTTGAAGAAGCAGAAGTTACATTTAGAAAAGCAACATATATTTACAATGATGGCGATATGTATTATTTTATGGACAGCGAAACGTTTGAACAATACGGCATTCCTGAACATGAAATAGAAGAAGAAAAATATTATCTCGTTGAAAATACAGAAATAGATTTAATCATGCATGATGGAAAACCTATTGGAATTCAACTTCCCACAAGTGTGGTACTTGAAGTTGCAGAAACAGAACCTGGTTTTAAAGGAGATACCGTTTCTGGTGGAGGAAAACCCGCTGTTCTTGAAACCGGTTTAAAAATCACTGTTCCTTTCTTTGTTGAAACAGGTCAAAAAGTAAGAGTAGATACGCGTACGGGAGAATATATTGAAAGAGCTTAAAAGGAGGTGTAAAACATGGAATTTGAACAAGGAAATATTAATATCAGCGATGAGGTTTTAAAGGAAATTGCCTTTAGAAGTTTTTTAGAAATTTTAGAGATAAACCCTGATGAAAAAGAAGCAAAAAAACTTAAAAAGAACATTGAAATTGAGAGAACTCCTGATGACAGTGTCATTGTATACGTAAAAACCGCTGCTCCATACGGAAAAAGTATTGTGGAATTTGGAAAAAGAATTATGAAAAATATATCCGAAAACATTCAAAGAATGACAGAAATTCCAGTCACTGCTGTTAATGTTTCTGTTATTGATGTTGTTGAAAAAGTTGAAACCCCAAAAGGAGAAGAAGAAGAGGAGGAAGAATAATTGGCAACAAGGCGTCATAGAATGAGAGAATATATATTTAAAACGCTGTTTCAATGGGATTTTCAATCCGATAAAGATTTGGAAGAAATTGCAAAGTTTGAATTAAGTTACTTAAAAGATGAGAAAATTAGAAAGCAGGCTTTTGATTACATTAATGGAATTAAAAGCAAAATTAATGAAATAGATGAAATAATTCAGAAATATCTTGAAAATTGGACTCTTGATAGACTTTCAGTAGTTGATAGAAATCTTTTAAGACTTGGAACTTATGAACTTTTATTTGTTCCTGATGTTCCCATTGAAGTAACAATTGACGAGATAATTGAACTTGGAAAAACATTTGGAACTGAAAACAGTGGTAAATTTGTTAATGGCGTTCTTGACAAAATTGCAAAAGACAAAGCTCCAAAAGAAAAATTTGATTTATAAAATGGGGGTAGGGGGAAATTTCATATATAGAATTCTTACTAGTTTTTGTCCTTGCGTTGGAAATTACATTTTCTTCTTTTTTTATTTTTGATGCTACAATTGATTGGTATACAGAGTTAAAAAAAGATTATTCTCAATCTCTAAGTTCTTTTCATGTGATTAATTATATCAGACATGATTTTTACAATCGAGGAATTTCAGAAATTCATTTTATAAATTCAAAAAGATTTTTCTTTTATGAAATTGTTGATGGAAAGAAAAAGAAAGTTACATATAGAATTTTAAATACAAAAGATGATACCATTCTAATAAAAAGGGAAGTTTCTGGTACACGCGGAAAAAAAGGAGTTAATTATCTCGGACCTTATAAAATGGAGCTTGAATTTGAAAATTCAAAAGATTTTGTTATTTTAAAATCTTCCATTGGAAATTTCATCCTTCCTAAAAGTATTTCCAATAAAGAATTTATTCTTGGAATTAATTTAAAATAAGAATGCCCAGCTATAGCCAGGCATTCTAAAATGGTAGCATATCATGTATACAAATTAGAATTCTTTTATAAACTCTGAAATTATCTTAACCATCATTTCTCCAGTTCTATTTGCTACTTCCAAAACTTCTTCAGCAGTAAGAGGTTTAAGGTCTTCATGAACAGCCTTATCTGTAATTGCCGATATACCTAAAACTTTAATTCCTCCGTGGTTTGCAACAATCACTTCAGGAACAGTTGACATTCCAACAGCATCTGCTCCCATCCATCTGAGCATTTTTAATTCGGCTGGAGTTTCAAAATTTGGACCTGCAACAGCAACATATACTCCTTCATAAAATGGAATGTTTAGTTTCTTTGCAATATTTACAGCTTTGTTTCTCAATTCTTTATTATATGCATTTGACATATCTGGAAACCTTGGACCCCATTCATCTACATTTGGGCCTATCAAAGGATTATCTCCCATCATGTTTATATGATCTGTAATAAACATTGGCCTGCCTATTTCAAAATCTGGATTCATTCCTCCAGCTGCGTTTGTAACTATCAAAACTTCAACACCTAAAAGTTGCATAACTCTAATGGGAAATGTAACGGTTTTCATATCATATCCTTCATAATAGTGGAACCTTCCATTCATTAGCATAACATCTTTTCCATTCAATTTTCCAAAAATAAGTTCACCCCTATGTCCCGGTGCTGTGGAAACCGGAAATTCCGGGATTTCCTTATAAGAAATTCTTACAGGGTTTTCTATACTATCTGCTATCCCGTGCAACCCGGAACCTAAAATTATTGCAATTCTTGGCGTAGTTTCAAGTTTGGATTTTAAAAATTCAACTGCTTTATTAACTCTCTCAACGTATTCTTTCATTTCCTCCCCTCCTTTTACAAAAAAACTACAATCCAATTCTAACATAATTAATTGTTATTTTTACTCTTCATCTAAAATGTACACTATATCTCCAGTTTTAAGTAAAGCAGCGTTTGCTTCATCAGTATCAACATGAAATTCAAGTGCATACTTTTCACTAACTCTTATAAGTACATCATCAAAGATTAATTTCCTTCCTTGCTTTTCTACCAAAACCTTCACGATGTCTTTATCCTTAACCCCATATTTTTCTGCATCTTTTGTATGCATGTGAATATGTCTTTTAGCTATAATAACTCCTTTATCTTTTATAACACTACCTTTGGGACCAATAATAACTATCCCAGGTGTTCCATCTAAATCTCCAGAATCTCTCACAGGGGGCATTACTCCTAATTTAAATGCATCAGTTAAAGAAATCTCTATTTGTGTTTCTTTTCTTTCTGGACCAAGAACTCTAACTTTTTCTATTGCACCTTTTGGTCCTGCAATTATTACTGTCTCTTGACACGCAAATTGCCCTGGTTGACCTAAATCTTTAATAGGTGTAAGTTTATAATCTTTTCCAAAAAGTATTTCAACATCCTCTCTTGAAAGATGAACATGTCTGTTACTTACCCCAGCTACAATACCAGGTTTCTTAACTTTCATGCTTTTTACCTCCTCTTTTTGGTTTTAATAATCTATTTCTAACTACTACTTTTATATTTTTGGGAACTTTAACCATTATTTTAAATGGTCCTCTTTTAACATTTATAAAAGCAAGTCCAAATATAACTAATTCTTTTTCCTCAGTCAAATCGTATCTTTCTTCTTTCCATTCTATATCTTTCATTTCGGCCTTTTCACAAGGCGGTATTAATAAATCACCTGCCCTTTGAATCATCAAATCATCAGCTTTTTCTTTTTTTGTTTCATGAAATTTTACATTTTTAGGTGCAAAAATTTGAAATATTGGCAAGAATTCTGCTTCAAACTCTATTTCTATTTTACAAAATGCCCCAATTAGTATTGCCCTATCCTGAGTTATTTTATACGTTTTTCTTGAAAGTTGATTTGTATTTAAAATCTTTGCTTGACACTCTGGAGTAAGAAGGTCAATTATTCTGTCATTTGTTAAAATACCAGGAGTATCAACTAAATGGTATTTTGAATTTTTTATCTTTCTTTTTAACAAACCTAAAGTAGTTCCTGGAAAAGGTGAAATCGTTGGAGATGTGTTTGTAAATTTTGAAATTAATGAGGATTTTCCTACATTTGTGATACCTATAACCAATATATCTTCCTTAAGAGATTTCAAAAATTTCTCGAGTTTTTTTAATCCAAATCCATTTCGGCTACTCGTTAAAAATATGTGACTTGAATCTGTATTTAACATTTCCTTGAGCCATTCCTGAGCTTCAACGGAACTTAGCGATCGAGGCATTAAATCAAACTTAGTTACAGCAAAATAAACTTCTTTTTCCTTTAAAGAATCCATAATTTCTTTTCTATATGTTCCTTCAAAATCAATAATGTCAATGACGTATAAAACTTTATTGAAATCTTTCAGTATTTTATCGATTTTGTGTAAAAATAATTCCTCTTCAATAGGAACACTGAGTTTTCCGTAATGCTTGATTCTGAAACACCTCTGACATAAGGGTTCCTCTGTGGTCTCAAGAACATGTTCAGGAATATATCCTGGTTTTTTAGGATCAATTGTTTGTAGTTCAACTCCACATCCATAACATTTCATATTTAACCTCCAACATAAACTTTAATTAAAGCATATCCTAAACCAATTATAGAAGTAAGAAGATAGGGTTTAAAGGCCCATTTCATATATTCCCCAAAACCAAAATTCCTACCAATTTCTTTTGACAAAAGATTGACACCTACAATATTTTGTACAGCTCCAAGTGGCGTTAAGTTGGTTGCCAAATTTGCGCTGATCCCATATACCCACCAGAACTGTGATGAAAAACCACTGCTTACAAGTATTTTTATTACTGGAGCAATAATTAGTGTTCCAGGAACAGCACTAAGCCAAGGAATCGAAATTGAAACAAAACCAAAAATTATAAAGGTAGCAAGTAATTTGTGTGCTAATAAGGGCATAAATATACCGGCCAACAATTTCGTAATTCCAATTTCTTCCAAAGCATATGACAATATGTAAAGACCTGCATAAAAGAAAAGGGTATCCCAATCAATTTCTTTTGAAATATCGTTAAATTCCTTTTTGTGATACAACATAACAGCTACTGCTCCTAAGAGCGCTATAAATGAAAGATCAACTTCTACAACATTGTGAAGAGCAAACAAGAAAATTACCACCAAGAAAACCGAAAGGGTAAATTTTAAAGATTTCGGTTCAACTATAGCTTTTTTCTCATCTATATCTCTTAGATTTTCAAGCTTTTCTAAAATTTGTTTGTTTACCTTTGTATATTTTTTAAATAACAATAATACTACAACAAAACTGATGATGGTAATGAATCCCATATTCTTAATAAAATCATTAAATCCTAGGCCACTTACGGAGCCTAGCACAAGGTTTAAAGGACTTCCAATTAATGTTGACATACCACCGATATTATCAATAATGATAGTTAACATTAAAAATGGTATAGGATTGAGCCCAAGGGTATCAGAAATCAAGAAAATCATAGGGGCAATAAGAATTATTGTTACTAAGTTATCAAGAAAAGCTGAAGCAACAGCAACTAAAACCATTAACCCAACAATTGTCCAAAAAAAATGTTTCCCACCGATTTTAATAATCCGAATTGATAGAAATTGAAATAAACCAGTCTTTTTCAAAAATTCTACAATAACTGTCATTCCCGCCAAAAGTCCAAGGGTGTTAAAATCAACAACTCTACTAATATTATCTGGATTCAAGCCTTCAACTAGTTTTAATGCAGCTACAATTAATGCAAGGCCAAAAACAATAGGTGCCTTGTATTTCTTTCCAAAAATTATATAATAATATGCCAGTATTACTATGAGAAGAGCAACTATTTTTTCTATCTCCATTTGGGCACCCCCTTGGGATAATATCTACACTTAATTATACAACTTAATATTACATTTACTTGTTAAAATAACTATAAAATTGTGTATTAACTTCTTTGCGAAATGAACTTGAAATTAAAATAAACTTTTAAAAAGCAGAAATGCTTTGCTTAAAATACTAAAAATTATTTCATTTCTTGTTTTACAAAGAAATTTTTTAATTGATATATTATTTAACCCAAAATTTCAATTTTAGTATGTTATAGAAAATATTATATGGAGTAAGCGGGATGTGACTGATACAATTTTTCTTAATAGATATCCCTTTTAAAATAAACTATTGCACTAAAGAAATTTAGTTTCAAGGTTCTTTAAAATCATTCTGCTATATTAAAATATTAGAATCATAACATAACGAGATTATTTTAATCCCGTTTATTTTTTTGAAAAAAGAATGCTGACTTCATATATTTTTGAACCGTCTATACTCTCTTATTAGAACAGATGTTAAGTAAGCATTAGAGATAAACTAATTCGTGAAAAAATTTGAAAATTTAGAAAAAAATATTAGAAAATAGAAAAGTATTTTGAATTGATAAAAGGAATATTTATACAATATTTCGAAATTGATCTCTTTGTGTAATAAAATAACTTTGATAAAAAATATCACTATTTAAAAAAACAAGTTTAGTTGCGAATTTTCTTTTTATTTACTTTTTAGATTCATCTATATTATCAAATTAAATTTGATTTAATAGTGGAAATGTAGGAAAATATAGATGTATAATCGAAAATTTAAATATAGGAGTGATAAAATGGCTAAAGTTACGGATTTAGTGCTTCTAAATAAACCCAACGAAAAAATTCTGCTTCTCGGAAATCACGCAATTGCAAGAGGTGCATTAGAAGCTGGAATTGCTGTTTTTGCAGCATATCCAGGGACCCCCAGTTCCGAATTAACAGATACTATTGCAGCCATTGCAAAAGATGCTGGAGTTTATATGGAGTATTCAACAAACGAAAAAGTGGCATTTGAAACAGCTCTTTCTGCTTCCTGGAGTGGATTAAGAAGTATGACTGCCATGAAACATGTTGGACTAAATGTTGCAGCCGATAGTTTCATGAGCGCTGTTGGAATGGGAGTAGAAGGTGGTTTTGTTATCATGGTAGCAGACGATCCGAGTATGTGGTCTTCTCAAAACGAACAGGATACAAGGGTCTTTGCTAAATTTGCAAATGTTCCTGTTCTTGAACCTATGAGTGTTCAGGAAGCAAAAGATATGACAAAATACGCTTTTGAAATAAGTGAAAAATATAAACATATGGTAATTTTGAGAACCACCACACGTTCTTCTCATATGAGGGGAGATGTTACTTTAGGAGAATTACCTGAAGAAATAATTAATAAAAAAAGAAGGTTAGGTTCTTTTGAAAAAAATCCGAAAAGATTCGTGGATATTCCTGCACATTCTAGAAATTTCCATCCAAAAATTTTGGAAAACATTGAAAAAATTAGAACTGAATTTAACAATTCTCCATTTAACTGGATAGAAGGAGAAGGTAAAATAGGAATAATAACATCTGGTCTTTCATATGCTTATGTTAAAGAAGCACTTTCCTGGTTAAATATCGAAAATGTAAAAATATTAAAATTAGGAACACCTTTCCCTGTTCCTCTTGGACTAGTTGAAAAATTTATGAAAGGCTTAGAAAAAGTTTTAATTGTGGAAGAATTAGAACCAGTTGTTGAAGAACAAATAAAATTTTGGGCATATGATAAACAGCTTAATATACCCATTTATGGAAAAAACATTGTTCCAAGAATTTTTGAAATGGACACAAAAAGAGCTGTTATAGCCATTTCTAAATTTTTAAATTTGGAAACACCTTTAAATTTTGAAAAGCTTGAAGAATCATATAATAATATTAACTCTTCACTTCCACCAAGGCCACCTTCATTGTGCCCTGCATGCCCTCACAGAAATACTTTTTTCGCAATAAATAAAGCCACAAAGAAAAATGCAATACTTCCTAGTGATATTGGATGCTATACATTGGGAGTTCTTCCACCACTTAATGCAGTCGATACAACCGTTGCAATGGGAGGATCCATTGGTATAGCCCATGGTTTAAGCATAGCATTAAATGGAGCCCTTAATGAAGAAATTGAAAATAAAAAAGATACTCAATTAATTGTTGCGACAATTGGTGATTCAACATTTTATCACACTGGACTTCCCGCGATTGCAAATGCTATATACAATCGCTCCAACGTAATTATTGTCGTGGTGGATAATGAAATAACAGCAATGACAGGTGATCAACCAAATCCAGGAACTGGTGATACTCCCCACGGTTCTGGAAAAAGAATACCAATAGAAAATATTGTTGAAGCAATGGGTGCAGATTTTGTTGAGGTTGTAAATCCTTATAATATCAAAAAAACTACGGAAGTTGTCAAAAAAGCCATGGAAATTGATGGGGTAAGGGTAATAATCTCAAGACAGGTTTGTGCATTACATAGAGTAGGTCAGATGAAAAGAAAGGGAATAAAATTACCAGTATTCACTGTAAATACTGATAAATGTACTGGATGCAGGATTTGTATTAATACGTTTGGTTGTCCCGCT